>Ga0272440_1000005_pt1 | contig 289790 bp, 260 predicted proteins | sample SSMMMBAug17_FD_192440 | JGI IMG/M metagenome (GOLD analysis project Ga0272440, IMG submission 192440) | Marine sediment archaeal communities from Little Sippewissett salt marsh, Falmouth, MA, United States - SSM-MMB-Aug17 | ecosystem: Environmental > Aquatic > Marine > Wetlands > Sediment ... | reverse complement strand
CAGCGGCGCGATGATTGTCCACTCCGTGTCTGAAAGGTCGAAGCGAGCCATCGGGACCTCCTCTTTTGGGAAGCCTTGAATCACTCCGCCCCGTCACCCGCAAGGGGTTTGGGTACAGGACCTAGGCACCGAAACGCGCCGGCGAGAGAGCATCGACCGTGACGCTGGGCGCTTCGCCGCTCATCAGCTCGGCCAGGATACGGCCGGTCGCCGGCCCCAGCGTGAAGCCCTGATGACCATGGCCGAAATGCAGCCACAGCCCCTTGTGCCGCGCGGTCTCACCAACCACCGGCAGCATGTCCGGCATGCAGGGCCGCGTGCCCAGCCAGGGCTCCGGCTCGACCGGCTTGCCGAGATCGATCAGCTGCCGTGCCGCAGCTTCGGCCTTGCCGAGTTGCACCGGCGTCAGCTCGGCGTCCGGCGCCGACAGCTCCGCGCCGGTGGTGATGCGCACGCCCTTGGCCATCGGGTTCATCAGATAGCCGAACGCCGCATCGCGCAGCGGCAGGTCGAGCGGCGCTCCGCCGCTGTAATGCCGATGATAGCCGCGCTTGCGCACCATCGGGATGTCATAGCCGAAGCGCTGCAGGAATGTCGGCGACCACGGCCCGAGCGACACGACCGCGGCCTCGGCTTCGATCCGCCCCTCATCGCTGATGACGCTCCAGCCGCTGCCCTGCTGGGCCAGCGTGGTCGCATCGCCGCGCACGAGCTTGCCGCCGCGGCGCACGAACAGCTCAGCATAGGACGTCACCAGGCTGCCGGGATCGGACACGGTCCACGGCTCCTGCCAATGCAGCCCGCCGATGCCGCTGTCGTTGAGGCCGGGCTCCGCTTTGGCCAGCTCGCTTGCGCTGAGCACCTTGAACTTGACGCCGAACGCCGTCCCCACGGCCTCGGCGTCCTTCACTTCCTTGTCGAACTGCGCCTGGTTCCGGTGCAGCACGCGAAAGCCGTCGCGACGCACGAGATTGCCGGCGCCGGCGGCGGTGATCAGCGGCTCATGCTCCGGCGCGGCGCGCGCGATCAACTGCGCATAGGTGCGTGTCAGCACCTCGTGGCGGGCGGGAAACGAGTTCCACCAATATTGCAGCAGCGGCCGCATGTGATAGGGCAGCGCCGTCAGCTCATAATGAACGTCGTTGGTGCGTGCCAGCGCGATGTCGAGGACACCGGCGAGATCATAGGGCATCGCATAGGGCCTGACGGCCTCGCTCTGGATGATCCCGGCATTGCCATAGCTGGTCTCGCGGCCCGGCTCCTTGCGGTCGACCAGGGCGACCGACCAGCCACGGCTCTGCAGATGCAGCGCCGTGCCGACGCCGACCATGCCACCTCCGAGAACGATCGCGCTTCGCATCGTCATCACTCCTGCTGTCAGCTTCGCGCCGCCGCGACGACCGTGATCTCGATCTTCACGTCCGCCATCATCTGCGCCTGCACCGTGGTCCGCACCGGCAGCGGATCCTTGAAATGCTTGCGATAGGCTTCATTGAACGCCGCGAAATCGGCCTTGTCGGCGAGATGCACCATGCAGGACACGACATCGTCGAGCGACAGGCCCTCGCCGGCGAGCGTCTCGCCGATCAGCTTGAACGTCAGGTCGGTCTGCGCCGCGATCCCTTCCGGGATGGTGCCGTCATCGGCGACCGGCACCTCACCCGAGAGGAACACCAGCCCGCCGGCGCGGCGCACCAGCGAGAACGGCCATGAGGGTGAATCGGACATCGCTATCTCCAGAAGGTGTTGATCATGACGGCGCGCTTCAATCCCACGCCATGAAGCCGGGCGCCTGGGCCAGCGGCGGCAGCGCGGCGAGCCCGGCGAGATCCGGCTGCGGCCGGCACAATTCGGCGTCGCCAGCGAAAGCCTGTTCCAGGGCCGCGGCAATGCCGAGCACCAGCGCATCGCCGCCCCGCGGGCCGACGATCTGCAGACCGAACGGCAAGCCGTTCTCGTCGCGGCCGAGCGGCAGGCTCAGCGCGGGATGGCCGGCGAGCGTCACCGCATAGGCCAGCGCCAGCCAATGGAAGTAGGACCTGGTCGGCACGCCGTCGATCTCGGCCGGATAGAGCTCGGACCACGGCCGCGGGCTGAGCGTGATGGTCGGGCTGATCAGCACATCATGCGCGGCGAAGAAGCTCTGATAGGCGCGGTAGATGCGGGTCTGGTTGGCCACCGCGCGCGAAAAATCCTCGAGGCTGTAGGACAGCCCCTCCTCGACATTGGCGCGGACATTCGGCCCCAGCATCTCAGGCCGTTCGCGATAATTCTTGCCATGCTGGGTGAGGAACAGCGAGGCGCGCAGCACCGCAAAAGTCTCGTCGGCGCCGCTGCAATCGGGTGTCGCTTCGCTGGCGTCCGCAAACAGCGGCGCGATGCGCCTCACCCGCGCGCGAAAGGCGCGGCGGATCAGCGCTTCCGTCGGCGCAAAACTGAAATCCTCGGTGAAGGCGAGGCGCAGCCTGCCGAGGTCGATGGCCGGCGGCACGGCCCAGCGCGAGGGTGCGCCACGCACCGCCTCGCCGGGCAGCGTGTAGGCAAGCGGATCGCGCGTATCGTCGCTCGCCATCACCGACAGCATCAGCGCCGTATCGGCCACATTGCGCGCCATCGGTCCGTCGGTCGAAAGGCACGACCAGCCATGAGCGCGCTTGTCGCTGGCGACGAGCCCGTAGGACGGCCGCATGCCGACGATGCCACAGAAGCCGGCCGGATTGCGCAAGGAGCCACCGGTGTCGGAGCCCGAGGCCAACGGCGCCATGCCACAGGCCAAAGCCGCCGCCGAGCCGCCGGAGGAGCCGGCGGCTGAGCGCAGCGGATCGAACGGATTGCCGGTCGCACCGAACACGGGATTACGCGTGTTGCCGCCCGCCGCCCATTCCGGCGTGTTGGTCTTGCCGAAGATGATGGCGCCCGCCGCACGCAGCCGCGCCACCGACGCCTGGTCGGCCACCGGTACATTGTCGGCCAGGATCGGGCTGCCATAGGTGGAGCGCATCCCGGCGGTGTCCTGGGTGTCCTTGATCAGCACCGGCAGGCCGTGCAGCGGCCCCTTGTCCTCGCCCCTGACGAGCTCAGCCTCGGCGGCCTTGGCCTCCGCCCGGGCGCCCGCCTCGTCCAGGGTCACGACCGCATTGACCGCCGGATTGACCGCGGCGATCCGTTCGAGGCACGAATCGAGCAAAGCGACGGGGGAGATCGCCTTTGTTTTCAGGAGCTTGATCAGATCGCTGGCGGTGTTGTCGCAAATCGATGCCAAGGGACTTCTCTTTCCGTTTCGGAAAACTATTTAGCATATACGAAATCAAATGCACGATGTGAAAACGCAATGTTCCACCGCTGCTCATGCATGACCGCTGGCGGTCGAGGCAGCTGATTGAATTGCCTGGTGTTTCGCGCGAGATTACCCGTCCGCGCCGCGCAACCAAGAAACGCGATCCGCTAACGGATTTTCCGGAGTCCCCTGTGACCGATACCGCTGTCAGCGAGTCCGCCTCCGAAAGCCCCCATTCCCAGCTCGGCCACTGCCTGAAGGCGGCCCGGCAGGCGCGCGGGCTGACCCTGAAGCAGGTGGCGGAGAAGACGGGCATGGCGCTGTCGACATTGTCCAAGGTCGAGAACGGCCTGATGTCGCTGACCTATGACAAGCTGCTGCAGCTGACCTCGGGCCTGCAGATGGACATCGCCGAGCTGTTCAGCCCGGCTGCGCCGCGGCCCGAGCCGGGCCGGCCGGTGACCGCCCGCCGCAGCATCAGCCGCGCCGGCCAGGGCCAGGTGGTGAACACGAGGTTCTACACTTACGTCTATCAGTGCACCGATCTGATCGGGAAACGCATGGTGCCGATGATCACCGAGGTGCGCGCGCGCACGCTCGATGAGTTCGGTCCCCTGCTCCGCCACAGCGGTGAGGAGTACTTCCTGGTCACCCGCGGCACCATCGCCGTGCACACCGAGTTCTACGCGCCGGAGATCCTGCACGAGGGCGACGGCATCTACCTCGACAGCACCATGGGCCACGCCTATCTCAACGCCGGCGAAGCGGACTCGGCGCAGGGCGTGTGTCTGTGCACCAGCGAGCAGGCGGATCTGTTCGAGCAGCTGCACCGGATCGCGAAGAAGGATGCGGTGGAGTGAGCGTGGGATCGAAGCGGCCTCGTCGCTAGCCACGTTGGCTGCGGCGCGCCCGGCTGCCCCCTCGTCGGATTGAGGGCGAGACGACCGGCCCAACTCGGACGCTTCGGCGCAGCGAGATGGCATGACCTGCGCGGATCACACCATCATGGCACGGGGCTCATGTCGCGGTTCTGCCAGCGGCCGGCCGGCCCGCCAGGGACGACACGATCGCCTCCGACAATTGCCCGAGCCGGAACGGCTTGGCGAGAAGCTTGGTCGTGGCCCTGAAATCTTCGGGGACGAGCGAGGGGTCCGCGAAACCGGACATGAAGACAATGGGCAGTTCCGGCCATCTGTGGCGGACCTGGCGCGCGAGGTCGATGCCGGTCACCCCATCCGGCAGGACGATGTCGGTCAGCAGCAACGCGACCGGCTCCGGCCGCTCCAATTCGGCGATCGCCGCGGCCGCATTGACGACGACGACCGGACTGTAGCCCATCGACGATAGCATGGTGGAGGCCATCGCGCCGACCAGCGGATTGTCCTCCACCACCAGGATCCGCTCGGCGCGGTCGGGCCGCGGCAGCCGCGTCGTGCCGGCGCGCGCCTCCCCGCTCGCTCCTGGCCCGGCGCTCGGCAGGTAGAGCGTGACCTGTGTGCCCTGCCCGACCTGGCTCGCGATCACTGCGGTGCCGCCCGACTGCCGGGCGAAGCCATAGACCATCGACAGCCCGAGTCCGCTGCCCTTGCCGAACTCCTTGGTGGTGAAGAACGGCTCGAAGGCGCGGCGCGCGATCTCGGGCGACATCCCGGCGCCCCTGTCGGCCACCGCAATGGTCACGTACTCGCCGGGGCCGATGCGCTCGTCGCCGTCATCGAGCGGCTGATCGAGCACGGCATTTGCGGTCGTGATCGTCAGTCGTCCCTGGCCGGCCATCGCATCCCGCGCATTCAGCGCCAGATTGAGCAGCGCGTTCTGCAATTGCGTCGGATCGATCAGGCACTGCCACAGCATCGGGTCCTGGGCGACCTCGATCTCGATGGTCTCGCCGAGCGTCCGCTGCAGGATCGTCGTCATCGCGCAGACCAGCTGGTTGACGTCGGTGACCTGGGGCCGCAGCGTCTGCTTGCGCGCAAATGCCAGCAGGCGGCGATTGAGATCGGCGACCCGCTCCGCCGCTTCCGCAGCGCGCTCGGCCAGGCTGCGGGCGGAGACCTCGGCCGGCGGCAGCGTATCGAGCAGAAGATCGAGATTGCCGAGCGTCGCCGCCAGCATGTTGTTGGAGTCATGCGCGATGCCTCCGGCGAGCTGTCCGATCGCCTCCATCTTCTGCGCCTGACGCAACTCGTCCTCGATCCGCTTGCGCTCGGTGATGTCGACCGACAGCACGAAATAGCCGCGCACCTTGCCATCCTGGCGGCAATCCGGCACCCGGATGGTCTCGCACCAGCGTTCACGGCCGTCGGGAAATGTCGTCTTCTCCTCGCCGCCCGTGGTTCGGCCGGCCAGCGCAGCCTCGATCTTCGCTCTCGCCTCGTCCAGATGCGAGGGATCGATGAAATCCTCGATCTTGCGGCCGCAGATCGCGTCGGTGGACGGCGCGGCATACCAGTCGCGTGCGACCCGGTTGGCATAGCGGATGCGGCCATCCTCCAGGACATGGACGATCAAGGCCGGCACGTTTTCCGTGACCAGCTGATGCTGCTCCAGATTGTCCCGCAATGCCTGTTCCGACGTGGCGCGCAAACGCCATTGCCGCGCCAGGCCGAAGCCGAACCCCGCGATCAGCAGATTGAGCCCGGCCGCGATGACGCTGTAATACAGCGCATTGTTCTTCCAGCCCGCCAGAAACTCGACCGGGTCGCGGGCGATCGTCACCACCAGCGGCATGCCTGCGACACGCCGGTAGCTGATGCTCCGGGACGTGCCGTCCGTCATACCGCTTCCTTCGAAGCTTCCGCTTGGCGCCTGTGGCAGATAATAGGTGAACAGGCGGTTCGAGCGGACATCGCGCCCGGCAAACTCGTCGGCATTCGGCGTGCGCAGCAGGATCGTGCCGTCGTCACGGTAGAGCGTCACGGTGCCGCGCTGGCCGACGTTCAGCGACAGGAAGAACTGCCGGAGATTCTCATAGTCGATGGGCACGAAGACGATGCCGCCGAAACGCCCCTCCGGCGTCAGGAATGCGCGGCTGACTACGAGGACGAGGCTGTTGCGAACGCGGGAGAACACCGGCACGTCGATGAACAGGCCGCGGCCGGGGTCATCCCGCTGGGCCTTGTAGTACGTCCGATCGGCAAAATTCTGCTCCCGGCCCGGGCCGCCATTCCCGAGGCTGTCGCCCAGCAGCTTTCCATCGGCGTCGAGAACGACGATCGCATTCGCGATCGGATATGGCGCGACCCGCTGCTTCAGTTCGTCGATCAGGGCCGGGTTGCCGGCGGTCAGCAGCGCCGGGTTCTTCGCCAGATTATTGATCGTCCCGCTCAAGAGGACATCGACGCCCTGGATGTTGCGCAACATGTATTCTTCGAGAGCGCGGGCCAGATCGCCATTCGCGGCCTTGATGGTCCGATACGTCTCCCGATAGTTGACGGAGAGCATGTGCGCGACGAAGGCATCGCACAGAACCGCCAGCACGAGGCCGCTCAGGATGATGATCCGCGGCGTCCAGCGCCGGTTCAAGCCAAGCCGAGCCTCTGCTCTCGTCAGGGCGCCGGCGAAGCCCTTGTGCCGCGAAGCGGGCTGATCGCCAGCTTGCGCTTTGGTTTGATCCAACATGGCGCCAGAATTCAGGAGGCCGTCGAGCGGTTCGATGATCGGTTGAATGATGTGCCAGGGTCAGCTGACGGTTCGGAACGATGCGACATCTCGGAGTTGACGCCGCGCAACATTTCCCGATCTCGTGGTAGCATGTTTTGTCGCGGGATGTCATCTTTGGCGGCCAAGCGCAGACAGCGGTCCGGCGTGACGCCATCGGCACGTGCCGGACGCCTTTCACATGGTCGATGGCCTCAATCCTGGCCCGGAGCGGTCCTGCCTCGTCATTGGCGGTGGAGAGCACGGCTCGCCCCGATTCGGCAATTGCGAATGCTGCTCAGCATCAACCTGCTTGCAAGCAACGAAGCTCTATGATGAAGCCTGACGGCGTTCATTCGCGCGCCCGGAGTCCGTCCAACAATTCGCCTCGGTGAGGTGGCAGATGAGCACGACGCTTCGCATCTTTCCGACCGTCCCGCGCAATCTGCCGCCGCGCGATCATGTCGACCAGCTGCTGCGCCTCGCCCGGTTCAGCGATGACAGCGGGCTGACAGGCATCCTGCTGTTCGCCGGCAACGACACGGTGGTCGAACCGTGGCCGATGGCGCAGCACATCGTGGCGAACACCCAACGCTGCTCGCCGCTGATCGCGGTCAATCCGGCCTACATGCATCCGTTCACCGTCGCGAAATTCGTCTCCTCGCTGGCGCTTCTTCATGGCCGGAAAGTGTTTCTGAACATGATCACAGGCGCCGCCATGAGCGACCTGCAAAGCCTCGGCGAGACGCTCTCCCACGACGACCGCTATGCGCGGCTCGGCGAATTCGTGCATGTCGTCCGGCAGCTTCTGACCAGCGCACGGCCCCTGACGTTCAAAGGGCGGTTCTACGGCGTCGAACATCTGCAGCTGCGTCCGTCTCTGCCGCCCGCACTGATGCCGGAGTTCCTGATCGCGGGACAGTCCGATGCCGCGCACCGGGTGGCGCAGGACACCGGCTGCCTGATGATGCAGATGCTGCCGCCCGACCTCGATCACGGCATCACCTCCCCCGGCGTGAATCTCGGAATCTTCACGCGGCCAACGCGTGATCAGGCGCGGCACGAGGCGACGCTGCTGTTCCGGGACAATGCCGACAAGCGCGCTTTGCTCGACTACAGCATGGCGCAGACCGACTCGGTCTGGAAACGGCGCCTCAGGGATTCGGGCGAGACCGGCGACATCCATGACAACGGCTATTGGCTGCTGCCTTATCTCACCTTCGAGGCCGACTGCCCCTATCTCGTCGGCAGCTATGACGAGATCGGCGCGCGGCTGCGCCAATTCACCGAGCAGAATGTGACGACCATGATCCTCGACGTGGTCGCAAGCGACCACGAGCTTGCACACATCCGTAAAGCGCTTGCGTCTTGTGGGGTAATCTGATGGATTGAGCGCAAGACGAACTCGTCTTCGTCCGCCCATTTCATGTAGCAAGCGTACCCCACAGATTTCGAGCGTCCGGGCTGACCGGACGCTTCCATCGGGCCCTTCATTGTTCGCCCGGACGCGCGCCATGAGCCTCTCCCAATCCTCACGACGGTCTCGGCCCGCGCCATCCTTCACCAAGCGCACGATCAGACGGCGCGCAGGCGAAAGCCTGCATCACTCGGGACAGACATGTCGAACGTTCCAGCCACATCATCGGCCGCCACGACGTCCGGCGTGCAGCCGCAGTTCTGTTCACTGGCCGATGCCCTCGCCCATTACGGACGGGTCCAACCGGATCGCCTCGCCATTCTGGCGCCCGATCGAATCGCACTGACCTATGGCGGCCTGTGGCAGCGGACGACGGAGATCATCGCCGAGCTGCGCGGGTTCGGTCTCGGCGCCAGGGATCGCGTGGCCGTGGTGTTGCCGAACGGCGCCGATGCCGCCGTGGCGACGGTCGCCGTCGCCTGCGGGGCCGTCTGCGTACCGCTCCATGCCGGCTTTTCGTCGGACGAAGTGCGGCGCGCGCTGAGCGACCTCGAGATCACCGCGCTGCTGACCTGTCCGGGGATCGAATCGGTCAGCCGCAGCGTGGCCTATGCCATGGCGATCCCGGTCATCGATCTGTCATTCCGCGCCGACGCGGCGATCGGATCCTTCGATCTCACCTGCCCGGCGCCGCGGCCGGCCGTAACCTGCGACATGCCGCAACCGTCGGACGACGCCTTCGTGCTCCTGACATCCGGCAGCACGGCGCAGCCGAAGCTGGTGCCTCTGACACAGGCCGGCATTTGCCACTCGGCCTATAGCGCGGGCGTTGCTCTGGCGCTCGCGCCGCACGACCGGCTGATCAACGTCCAGCCGCTGGTGCATGCGCACGGCCTGATCTCCGGCCTGCTGACGGCGCTTGCATCGGGATCGAGCGTGGTCTGTCCGCCGGAATTCGACGCCGCGGCGTTCCTGGATTGGCTGGCGGCGTTCGAGGCCAGTTGGTACACGGCCGTGCCGCCGATCCACCGCGCGTTGATCGCAGCGGCGCACCGGCGCAAGGACGCCGTCAAGACCCGCCTGCGGCTGATCCGATCCGCATCCTCTTCGCTGCCCACCAGCGTCCTCGACGAGCTGGAAAGCCTGTTCGGCGTTCCCGTCATCGAGACCTATGGCATGACCGAAGCCGCAAGCCAGATCGCTGCCAATCCCCTCGAACGGCGCAAGCCCGGCTCGGTCGGCAAGCCCGCCGGCGCCGCCATCGCGATCATGGATGACCAGGGCCGCGTGCTCGCGGCCGGGCAACGCGGCGAGGTCGTGCTCCAGGGGCCCGCGATCACCCGCGGCTACTACAAGAACGAGACCGCGACACGCGCAGCGTTCCGCGACGGCTGGTTCAGGACCGGCGATCTCGGTTACCTCGACTCCGATGGCTATCTCTTCCTGCTCGGCCGCATCAACAAGGCCGACATCATCAATCGCGGTGGACAGAAGGTCTCGCCGAGGGAGGTGGAGAATGCCTTGATGCGCCACCCCGACGTGGCCGAAGCGGTGGTGTTTCCGATTCCGCATACGCGGCTCGGTGAGGACGTCGCCGCCGCGGTTATTGCGAGGCCGCAGCACAAGATCGACATCAAGAAGCTCCGGCGCTTCGCCAGCGAGCGGCTGGCGCGGTTCAAGGTCCCCGGCCTGATCCGCGTCGTCACGGCTTTCCCGAAAGACGCCGACGGCAGGGTTGTTCGCGGTGAGCTGGCCGGCCAGCTGTCGATCGCGGCGCCACGCTCGCACATCCATCGCGGCGGACAGCTGGTGCCGGCGCGCTCCGAAACCGAGTGGCAGCTCGCCAGCATGTGGGCCGACCTGCTCGGGCTCAATGAAATCGGTGTGAATGAGGACGTCTTTGCGCTCGGCGCGGATTCGCTCACGATCACCCAGCTGATCGCCCGCCTCCGGGCGCGCTATGACGCCGAGATCTCGTTCAAGGACATTTTCGACGCGCCGACGGTGGCCGCGCTCGCTGAACGTGTCGAGATGCTGCGAGACCATGCGGGTGCGCAGCGCCTGCAGACGGCCAGCGCTCCGGAGCAGAGCGGCCCCCTGTCGCTCCAGCAGCAGCGCATCCATCTGCTCGCCGCGATCGATCCCGATCCATCCCGATACCACGTGATCTCGGGACTCATGCTGACCGGCCCGCTCGACATCGGTGCGCTCGACGCCAGCATCGCGTCGGTCTGCGACCGCCACGAGACGCTGCGTTCGATCTTTCCCGACCAGCAGGGAGAGGTACGGCAGACGGTAACCCCCCGGCACCCTTCGATCGAGCGGTGCGATCTTCGCGCCGTCCCTCAATCCGGGCAGATGGCGGCCGTCCGGACTCACATGCTCGACCTGCTGCGGTCCCCGTTCGAGATCGAGACCACCCCGCCGGTGCACATCCAGCTTCTGCAGCTCGGTGATCAACAGCATGTCCTCCTGGTCAAGCTGCATCATCTGATCACCGATGGTTGGTCGCACCGGCTGTTCTTCGACGAGCTCGAACGACTCTACAATGGCTATTGCCACGGGAAGCCGTGCCGCCTCGACGAGCTGCCGCAGCAATATCGGCACTTCGTGCAGTGGCAGCGCGCGTGGCTCGCCACGCCGGCGGCCGAGGCGCAATTGAGCCATTGGCGCCGCCGGCTGGAGGGCCTGACGGAACTGCCGCTGCGAACCGACCGGCCGCGGCCCGAGCAGTGGACCGGCCGCGGCGCCCGCATCCCGGTTCGTTTGCCGGCAAAGCTGTCGGAGCGGCTGCGCAGCTTCAGCCGCGCCAACCATGCCAGCCTGTTCATGACACTGCTGGGCACGTTTCAATGCCTGCTCTGCCGCTACACCGACCATCATGACATCGCCGTGGGCTCGCTGATCGCCAATCGCAGTCAGCTGGAGATCGAACGGCTGATCGGCATGTTCGCCAACGCGATCGTGCTGCGGACCGATCTGACCGGCGATCCGACCTTCCGCGAAGTGCTGAAGCGGGTCCGCGACGTGACGCTGGAGGCCTATCGCCACCAGGAGCTGCCGATCGAGGAGCTCCTGCGCACGCTGCGTCTGCCGCGCAGGCTGGACCGCAACCCGCTGTTCCGGGTGATGTTCATCCTGCAGAAGGCGGCGAAGCCGCTCGCGCTCGAGAACCTGTCGGCGCGCGCCATCGATCCCGACCCGGGCATCGCGCGATCCGACCTGGTGTTGGAGCTGATCGACGATGGCGGAGCGCTGGGCGGCTGGCTCGAATATAGCAGCGAGTTGTTCGAAGCGACGACGATCGAGCGGATGGTCGGCCATTTCCGCACACTGTTGGAGCAGGTCATCGCGGCTCCCGATCTGCCATTCTCGGAGCTGCCCTTGCTGTCACCGGCGGAGCAACGGCAACTCGTCGAGGGCTGGACCCCCACCTCGGCGACGCCGGCAAACTCAGACGATGTCCTCACGCGCTTCGCGCGCCAGGTCGAGCGCGCACCTGCAGCTCCGGCCGTCTCCTGCGGCGAGACGAAGCTCAGCTATGCCGGCCTGGCGCAGCGCGCCGAGGCCATTGCAGGCGGGCTGCAACGCACGCCAATCAGCGACGGCGACATCGTCGTGCTGTTCGCCGAGCGCAGCGTCGACTATGTCGCGGCGCTGATCGCCGTGCAGCAGACCGGGGCGGCGTTCCTGCCGCTCGATCCCAGCTTGCCGGCACTCCGGCTGACGAAAATTCTCCGGCACAGCGCCGCGCGGATCGTCCTCGCCACGCAGCGGAGCGCCGCGGCTCTACGAGCCGCACTCGCCGACCTGCCGCGCACGGCGCAGCCCGACGTGCTGCTGCTGGATGACGTCGCGACCAACGACATCACGCCCCCAGAGACGACGCGCGCGGTCCCGGCTTCACCGCGATCGCCCGCCTCGCTCGCCTGCGTCATCTACACGTCAGGCTCCACCGGCGAACCAAAGGGGGCGATGATCGCGCAGCGGGGCATGGTCAATCATCTCCTGTCCAAGATCGCCGATCTTGGCCTGTCATCCGGCGACGTGGTCGCGCAGACCTCGCCGCAGAGCTTCGTCATCGCAATCTGGCAATGTCTCGCGCCGCTGATGGTCGGCGCCCAGGTCCATATCATCGGTGATCACGATGTTCAGGACCAGGCGCGGCTGGTGCACGAGATGGCGCGCGAGGGCACGACGGTGCTGGAGATCGTCCCGAGCCAATTGCGCGCTTTCCTGCAGCCGGCTCCGGATGCCGCCACGACGCGCGCACTCGGCCAGCTGCGCGCACTGATCGCGACCGGCGAGAGCCTGGCGCCGGATCTGTGCGAGGACTGGTTCAGGCACTTCCCGCAGGTGCCGCTCATCAATGCCTATGGCGCCACCGAATGCTCCGACGACGTGGCGACCCATCGCATGATCGCGCCACCGTCTGCATCAAGCACGGTGCCGATCGGCCGTCCCATCGCCAATGTACGGCTGCACGTCCTCGATCGGCACCTGCAGCCTGTGCCGATCGGGATTGCCGGAGAGCTCTATGTCGGCGGCGTCGCCGTCGGGCTCGGCTATCTCAACGATTCCGGCCAGACACGCAGCCGCTTCCTGCCTGACCCGTACTCGCCGGACAGCAGCGCGCGCCTGTATCGCACCGGCGACCTGGCACGTTGGCGCGCAGACGGCACGCTGGAATGCTTCGGCCGGGTCGATCAGCAGGTGAAGGTCCGTGGCTGCCGGGTTGAGCTCGAAGAGATCGAGCACGCTTTGGCGCAGCATCCGGCCGTGCGAGCCGCGGCCATCCTGGCGCGCGACACGCGCTATGGCGACACGCAGCTGACCGCCTATATCGTCGCCGCCGACGGCCAGCCGCCAGCGGTCGATGACCTCAACGGCTTCGCCCGGAGCAGGCTTCCGGCACATATGATTCCAGCCGGCTATGTCATGCTGGATCAGCTGCCGGTGACCGCGCATGGCAAGCTCGACCGCAACGCCCTGGCGGCGCTGGGATCGCTCCCGGCAACGACAGGCGGTGACCACGTTGCGCCGCGGACCCCGACCGAGCAACTGCTCGCCGGCATCTGGGTCGACGTGCTCGGATGCGGGGAATGCGGGGTGACCAGCAACTTCTTCGATCTTGGGGGACATTCGCTGCTCGCAGGCCGCGTCCTGGCGCGCGTGGCGAGCACACTCGGCGTCTCCCTGCCGATCCGAACCTTGTTCGAGGCCAGCACGATCGAAGCGCTGGCGCTACGCGTCGACCAGGCCCGCGCCACGGCCGCACCCCAAACGCTGCAGGTGCAATGGCGATCCGATCAGCGTACCGTCATCTCGATCCAGCAGGATCAGATCGTCCGTACCGAGCGTGACCTGCCGGGCCTGCCGCAATTCAACCTGCCTTATGCCTACCGGCTGCGCGGCCCGCTCGACGCCCGGGCGCTCGCAGCCAGCCTCGTGGACGTCATCCGCAGGCACCCGTCCCTGCGCACCAGTTTCCACTCGGTTGACGCCGCCCCGGAGCCGCAAGTGCTGGACAGCGCGGCGATCACGTCGGTGCTCGAGACCGAGACCATCGCGATCCCCGCGCCTCCGGGAGACAAGCGAGCCCGGACGCTCATGCTGAAAAAGGCGGAGCTGCGCATCGCGCAAGAGGCCTGGCGTCCGTTCGACCTTGCGCGCGCCCCGCTGCTGCGGGCGCGGCTGCTGCGGTTCGGTCCGGACGACCATGTCCTGGTCCTGATCATGCATCATGTGATCGTGGACGGTTGGTCCATGGGTGTCCTGTTCGAGGAGATCGCCGCGCTCTATGCAGCTCACATCGGCGGTCGCGAGGCATCGCTGCCGACCCCGGTTGTCGCATTCTCCGAATTTGCTGCCTGGCAGGCGAAATGGTGCATCAGCGCGGCCGCTGCCCGGCAGCTTGCTGATTGGACGCATCGCCTGCGCGGCGCCTCGCCCCTCTTCAACGCGCCCGCCGGCCAGGCCGGAGAGCAGCCGAGCCCGCGTGTCGCCACTGCAGCGTTTCATCTGCCGCGGCGGTTGATCGACCGGCTGACCAGGCTGAGCCATGGCGACGGCGCAACCATCTTCATGGCGCTGATGGCGGGCTTCAAGGCGATGCTGATGGCCCGCACGGGCCGCGGCGACATCTGCGTCGGCACCACCATGGCCAACCGCTTCGAGCGCTGGACGGAGAGCATCGTGGGCCCCGTCGAGAACACGACGATCGTGCGGACCCAGCTCGAACCCGAGCTGTCGTTCCGCGAGATGCTTCGGCGCGTCCGCGACAGCCTGCTGGACGCGCATGCCCGGCAGGAGTTGCCGTTCGAAACCCTGGTCGCGGAGTTCTCCGGCGCGGCCGAGCTCGACCTGGCGGCGCTCACGCAAGTGTATTTCATCTTCCAGAACGCGATTCCGAAGCCGTTCGCGCTGTCCGGACTCGACGTGCAGCGTTTCGACAGCGCAACGGCCGAGGGCCGGCCCGTGCTGCCCGTCGACAGCGCTTACCTGACCATCATGGTCGAGGAGTTGCCAACCGGGCTCACCGGCGCCTGCATCTACAAGCCGGACCAGCTCAGCGAAAAAACCGTGACGTCCTGGCTCGATGACTATTTGGCGATCCTGGCAGACGGCGCCGATCGGCCGGACACTCCGCTTCACCTCCTGCCAGCCTCGCGCTTGGTTGGCCAAGCCGACCATCACATCAGGCAAAGCCAGGCCGAATAGCCCAGGACCATGCATCGGCTGCATCGCGACAACGTTGAGAACCGTGCCGCGCGGGCCATGCTCCCCGCGCGGCAGCCGTGTGGATCCCATCAGAACCGCGTCGCGAGCTCAACGAGCCTGCGGTGCGCCTGCTCGCGTGCCGTATGGATGCGCTCGGTCGGTCCGCTGGTCGGGCCGATCGCGACAAACGTCACGTCGCGAATGCCCATGAAACGAAGGCTCTCGCGGAGATAGGGCGTTGCGTGATCGGTCCGGCCGCGGCTCATGCCGGTCGAGAAATCGCCGCCGCTCGCCAGGACCACCAGCGTCGGACGATCCTTCAGCAGCGGCAGATAGCCGCGGGCCGGATCGAACCGGAAGGTGAGGCCCGGCTGATTGACGATATCGAGCCAGTGCTTGAGCTTATACGGGATGCCGAAATTCCACATCGGTGTCGAGATCACGACGCGCTCGGCGAGGTCGAGCCGCACCGCCATGCGCTCGGCCATCGCGAACGCCGCGCGCTGGCTGTCGGTGAAAGCGCGCCCGCCCATCCGGGCGTATTTGGCTTGCAGGATCTCGCCGTCAAACTCCGGCAACTGCTCGCGCCACAGGTTGACCTCATCGACGTCCCAGCCGGGCCGCGCCTGTCTGAAGCGATCGAGAAAGGCACGCGCGCCGGCGCTGGACTCGGAGTCCCCGCGCGGCGAGGCGATCAGATGAAACAGCTTGGGCATGTCTCACCCCAGCGCCTTGATCACCGCATCGGCCCGGGTCACCACGGCGACGTTCTGGAGCGCGAAGTTGATCGACGCGCGGTGCCAGTCGGCGTTCATGGTCGAGCAGCAGTCTTCCGGCACCACCATGAAGTAGCCCTTGTCGGCACCGGTGCGCGCTGTGTGCTCGACCGACATGTTGGTCCAGGCCCCGGTGTTGATGAGGATGTCGCGGCCGGTGGCCTTCAGGATAGTCTCGAGCCGGGTGCCCTCCCAGGCGCTCATCCGCATCTTCTCGACCACGAAGTCCCCGCTTCGCGGCTCGAGGCCCGGCACCGGCGCTGCGCCCCAGCTGCCGCGCACCAGCGCCTTGCCATCGACCAGCCCCTCGAACAGCGGCGCGTTTAAGGTGACGCCGGGCGCGCCGGGCTCGACCACGAACCAGACGTGGATGATGACCACGCCGCAAGCGCGGGCGACCTCGGCAAGGCGCCGCACATTGTCGACGACGCGCTGCTGCTTGGCATGACCGGGGGCACCGGAATCGGCGAAGGCGCCGCCATCCATGATCACGTCATTCTGCAGGTCCTGGATGATCATGGCGCAGCGGCGCGGATCGAGCTGCATATCGCCGGAGGCCAGCTGCGGCGCCGCTGGCGCGCTTGCGGAGCTGGCGCTCGATGCAGCCGAACCCGCCGTCGCCGCCCCGCGAGACCGTGCGCCCATGTAAGGCTCGTGGCGCGGACCGACCTTGGTCGCGATCGCATAGACCGAATGCGTGGCGGTGAGATAGAGCGTGCGAAAATCCGCACCGCCCCAGGCCAGATTGGCGACCAGCTCCGGCACGCGCACCTTGCCGAGCAGTTCGCCGGTGGGAGCATAGACCCAGACGCCGCCGGGCGCGGTCACCCAGACATTGCCGCGCTGGTCGCATTTCATGCCATCGGGAACGCCCGGCTCCAGTTCGGAGCGAATGCCGCTGGCGAAGACGCGGCCATTCGACAGCCCGCCATCGCTGCCGAGGTCGAAGACGCGGATCAATGCCTGCACGGTGTCGTTGACATAGAGCAGCCGTTCGTCGGGCGAGAAGCACAACCCGTTCGGCTGATCGAACAGATAACGGTCGACCAGCAGCCGCGGCGCGCCGCCGCCGGGCGGCACGCGATAGACGCCCTGGAAACCGAGCTGGCGCGGCCGCTCAACGCCATAGACCGGCATGCGGCCATACCAGGGGTCGGAGAAGTAGATCGCACCGCTGGAATGGACGCAGACATCGTTCGGACTGTTGAGCTCCTGGTTCTCGACATGCGACGCCACAATCTCCCGCCGGCCGTCGGGACGCTCGCGCACCAGGGACGATGTCGCGTGCTCGCAGACGATCAAATTGAGGTCGGCATCATAGGTCATGCCGTTGCATTTGTTCGACGGCCGCCGCATCTCGACCACGCCGCGCGTCGCATCCCAGCGGCGGCGGACGTCGGCCGGCATGTCGGAAAACAGCAGGTACTGCTCGATCGGATGCCAGATCGGTCCTTCGGTGAAATCGAAGCCAGTCGCGACCTGCGCCACAGGTGCGTAGGGATCGATCAGGCTCTCGAACTCACTGCGCAAGGTCACGTGGGTCATGGCTACGCCTCACGCCTTTACGCCGGAAACCAGTGACGCTGCGGCAGCGACTGCACGACCGGGCCCGGCACCTGGTCGTGCAGCCGCCCCGTCACCATTCCGCCCTCGATCTTGGCTGGCCGATCATGCACCGGCAGCAAATAGCGCGAGCTCGACAGCAGCTTCTTGATCGCGGCTTTCTCGGCGCGCTTGCTGGTGCCGTGATTGCCTGTCGTGCGCGGCTCGCCGTCCTGGATCTCGTTGAACGGCGTCACGATCTGGTCGTTGAAATCGTAAATGACGTCGCCGCAGATCGTGGCGATGCCGTCAGCGGTGTGGACGTGGATGTTCATCGAGCCCTCGGTGTGGGCATTGGCCGCCTCGCAATACACGCCGGGCATCAACTCGATCGCGCCGGTGAGCTCCAGGTCGAGGAAGCGCAGCGCGCTCTTGGTATGCAGCCGGTCGATCAGATGCTTGATGTCGGGCGCCGGATATTGCGGATGCATCAGCCCGGAGACGGAATATTCCAGCTCGCGGCGGTTCAGCACCACCGTAGTGTTCATCGGGAACAGATCGTCCTTGCCGGCATGATCGATGTGCAGATGGGTGTGGCAGACATAGCGGACATCGCCCATGCGGACGCCGTGCCGCGCCAGCTGGTTCTCGATCATGTTCTCGTGGTACTGCAGCCCGCGCATGCCCAAGGTCTCCATGATCTGGTTGGAGCGGTAGCCGGTATCGACCACGACCGGATAGGGCCCGCCCAGGATCAGGAAGCCGAGCGTCAGCACGCGGCGGGTGCGGCCGCAGTCGCGGCCGAGCACCAGGAAGCTCGATTCCAGCTCGATATCACCATAGTCGAGGATCTTGATTTCCAGCGCCATGAGCGTTCCCTGTTGCGTTTGGTGTCGTTGCGCGGGGCGTCATCCAAGCCGATAGATCCGCCGCGCGGTCTCTCCCATCACCTGCGCCCGCGCATGCGCATCAAGATCCTGGATTGCAGCCTCATAGGCAGCCACCAGCGCGCGATAGTCTGTCCAGAGCTTTTCGATCGGGAAGTTCGAGCCGAACAGGCAGCGCTCGGCGCCGAACAGGCCGATCGTCTCGCCTACGATGCCTGCAACATGGCCGGGGTCGTTGCGGCGGATGAAGGTGCCGAGGCCGGAGAGCTTGCTGACGACGTTGCGGCGGGCGGCGAGCCGCTGCATGCCGGCGCGCCAGGCCTCGCGCCCCGCGGGCGACAGGTCCTCCAGCATGCCGGCGTGCTGCAGGATGAAGGTGACGGACGGACAGGTCTCCGCCAGCGCGGCGGCGTCGGCCATCTGCCCGGCGAACACCTGCAGATCGAACGACCAACCATAGTCGGCCAGTCGCGCAACATTGGCACGGATATGGGGATCGTTGCACAGATCGGGCGACGCAGCGAAGCGATACAGCGGATTGTCGTGCCAATGCAGCTGCATGCGCACACCGCGGACCAACGGATAGCGGGCGAGCCGATCGAATTGCGGCCGCGCGTCATCAACGGCGAGATCGGCATAGGCGACGATCGCGTGCGGAAAGCCGTGCTCCTCGGCCGTGCTCTGCACCCAGGCGGCCTCGTCCTCGAAACCGTCCTTGGCCCAGTTGGTCTGGACATAGACCGATTGCGTCACGCCGCTGCCGGCGACGTCGCCGAGATATTCCGCGATCGTGTAGTCGCGCCGAATGGACTCATAGGGTCCGAAGATGCGCGGCTGCATCGGCCCGACCAGCCAAGGCAGATCGGCCTGGCGCCAGATGTGATGATGCGCGTCGACATATCCGGTCATGCCGCCCTCCTCGGCGCCAGCGACAGCAGATGGGCAACGATGGCCTCGTCGGAGCCGCCTGGCACGATGTCATCGACGAACGGCGCGATCGCCTGCAACGCTGCGGTCTGCGGCTTGAAGCCGGGTCCCGTCGCCAGCGGCGTCAGCCAGCTCAGGCGCCAGGCGCGCAGCGACAGCTTCCACACGGCATCGCGGAGCGCCTGGTGGTCGCCGCGCTCCAGCCCATCCGAGATCACCAGCACCGAGGCGCCGCGCGCGTAGGTCGAGAAGCGCGGCACCGCGAGGAACGCCTGCAGCGCCTCACCGATCCGCGTGCCGCCGTCCCAATCGCTGACGAGATGTGAGGCCGCGAGCAGCGCCTGCTCGCGCCGCTTCAGCCGCAGCGGAGGCGTCACGCGCGTCAGCCGCGTGCCCAAAGTGAACACCTCGGCTTGCGGAATGGCCTGCACCAGCACATGGGCGAGCCGCATGTTGTCCTCGGTGCGCGCCTTCATCGAGCCGGACACGTCGATCAGCAGCAGCAGCCGGCGCAGCCGCGGCCGCCGCCTCAGCCGGCGCAAGGACAGCACCTTGCCATCATGCCGCACACTCTCGCGCAGGGTTCGGCGCAGGTCGACGAAGCCGCCTTGTCGCGCGCGCATCCGCCGGTGACCGCGCCGCTTCGGCAGCGTTGCCCGGGCCTGTCGTGCGAGGCGCTGCAAGGCATTGCCGCCGGTCGAGCCGGCAAGGCGCCGCGCGACCAGCGCCTCGGCGCGCGTCGCCGCCAACCCCGACTCGTTCTGCTCCTCGGCGAGATCGCGGTCGACGGCGCCGTCGCCCTCCTCCTGCAGCCGCACGATGTCGTCACGCTGGTCGGACTCGCTGAGGGCCGCAGCTTCAGTGACACCGAAATGGATGTCGAACAGCAGATTGTAGGTCGCGCGCCGCTCCGGCGGCGGGGCCAGGGTCGCCGCCCCGGCACGGCGGATGTCGTCGAGGGAGGTCGGTCCCAGCAGCGCGATGGCTTCGAGGAACGAAGTGGTCTGCTCCGGTGCGATCGCGAAGCCGTTCCGCCGCAGCAACGCGGCGAAGGAGATGAAGATCACGACAGCATTGGGCAGGCGAGGCTCGCTCATGTCATCACCTCCGCCAGCAGCGCATCGAGCCGGGGGGCGATGAAGGACAGATCCTCCTCGTCCTTGAGCGCAACGCCAATCGAGCGCTTGAACGCATCAGGCCAGCGCGCGCCGGTCTGGTTCAGCAGCGTCGCGGCCTCGGCCCAGTCGACCGCTTCGGCGATCCCCGGCGCCTTGCTCAACGGCTCGCGCCTGAGCTTCGCCACCGCCGACACCACTGCGCGCGCAGTCGCCTCGGCCACGCTGGAAGCCCGCATCATGACGATGCGCGCCTCGCGCGCCGCGTCGGGATAGTCGATCCAATGGTAGACGCAGCGGCGGCGCAGCGCTTCATGCAGGTCACGGGTGCGGTTCGAGGTCAGGACGACGATCGGCCGCTCGGCGGCGCGCACCGTGCCGCGTTCGGGGATCGAAATCTGGAAGTCGGACAGGAATTCGAGCAGGAACGCTTCGAACTCCTGGTCGGCGCGGTCGATTTCGTCGATCAGCAGCACCGTCGAGTCGGGCGCACGCAGGCAGGCCAGCATTGGCCGTTCGATCAGAAAACTCTCGCCATAGATGTCGATGCTCTCCTCGCCAGCCTGGCGGATCGCCAGCATCTGACGCGGATAGTTCCACTCGTAGAGCGCCGCCGCGGCGTCGATCCCCTCATAGCATTGCAGCCGGATCAGCTTGCGGCCGAGCACTGCGGCGATGGCCTTGGCCGCCTCGGTCTTGCCGACGCCGGGCGCGCCTTCCAGCAGCAGCGGCTTGCCGAGCGCGAGCGCGAGATAGGCCGCGGTCGACAGCCCGTCATCGGCGAGGTAATAGGCCGCGCGCAGCGCCTTCTCCAGCGCCTGCGGCGAGTCGATGCCGACAATATTGCTGCGGACCACCATCTCGCTTTACCGCCGCGTCTGCGGCCGCGCGCCGCCCTGGGCCCTGATCGCGCGCAGCACTTTTTCCGGCGTGATCGGCAACTCGTCGATGCGGACGCCCACCGCATTGAAGATCGCATTCGCGAGTGCCGGCAGCACCGGATTGGCGCACATCTCGCCCGGCCCCTTGCCGCCGAACGGACCGTCCGGCGCCGGCCGCTCCAGCACGGCGATGTCGTGCGGGCAGATGTCGCCGGGGCCGGGCATCAGATATTCGACGAAGTCGCGCGGACCCTGCCTGGGATCCGGATAATACGGCTCGGTTGTCTCATACAGGGCGTGGCTCATCCCCATCCAGGCGCCGCCGACCAGTTGCTGCTCGACCAGGCGCGGATTGAGCGCGCGACCCAGCTCATAGGCGCTGTCCATCCTGATCACGCCGACCTCGCCGGTCTCGTCATCGACCTCGACCTCCGCGACGAGGCAGGCGTGGGCGTAGCAGGTGGCGGGAGACATCTCGCCGGTCTCGGGATCGACGTCCGACAGCGGCACGAGGAAGATGCCGCGGCCGGAGATGGTCTTGCCCTGGCGGAACTGCGCGGCGATGGCAACGTCCTTCACCGAGATCGCGCGATGCGGCGCACCCTTGACGTGGATGTTGCCGCGGCCATCGGTCTCGAGATCGGCAGCGTTCACCTCGAGCTCTTCGGCCGCCGCCTCCATCATCACGCCGCGCGCCTCCTTGGCCGCCGCCATCACGGCATTGCCGACGCGATGCGTGCCGCGCGAGGCGAATGAGCCCATGCAGTGCGGCCCGGTGTCGGAATCGGCCGTGTCGACATAGACGTCCTCGACGGGCACGCCGAGCGTCTCGGCACAGATCTGCCGGGTCACCGACTTCATGCCCTGTCCCAGATCGATCGAGGACAGCGCCACCGTGAACTTGCCGCTCGGATTGGAATGCACCAGCGCCTGGCTGGGATCACCGCCGAGATTCATGCCGATGGGATAGTTGATGGCCGCCATGCCGCGACCGCGGTGCCTGGTCATGTCAGCGCCTCCTCGTGCCGAACACCGATGAGAACCGCGTTGCGCCGTGCGACGATGACGGCGCCGGGCTCTGCGGCGGCGGTGGCGGCGGCTCGAGCGGTGGCGACGAGAGCCCGCGGTCATAGCTGGTCCGCTGCTGCGCCGGTGCCGGCCGCGTCGCCGCGGTCTCACGCGGCGTGGACGGGACGGCGGCCCGCGCGCCGCCGCCATCCTTGCGCGACGACATCCTGCGGAACTCCTCGCGCATCGGCCATTTCGCCTTCTCGGCCGCGACCTGGACGCATTCGATCAGCGCGGTGTTCTTGGCCTCGCGCCGATGCGCCTTCATGTCGCCGTCGCGATAGGCATTGAGGATGCGGAACTCCATCGGGTCCATGCCGATGAGATGCGCGAGCTTGTCCATCTGGCATTCGAGCGCGAAGTCAATGCCGGTGATGCCGAAGCCGCGCATCGCAGTGGCCGGCGTGCGGTTGGTGAAGACGCAGTAGATGTCACCGTGGACGTTCGGGATCGTATAGGGACCAGGCAGATGCGCGGCGCATTTGACGACGGCATAGCTCGACAGCCGCGTATAGGCGCCGGAATCGAAATAGCCGCGGATCTGGCGCGCGACGATGCGGCCATCGCGCATCACGCCGTCCTTGATGTAGATGCGCTCGGCGCCGCGCGGCGGCCCGAACTGCATCTCTTCCTCGCGTCCGAGCACATAGCGCACCGGCCGCCCGGTCAGCATCGCGGCCAGGATGGCGAGCGGCTCGGTCAGGGTATCGACCTTGCCGCCAAAGCCGCCGCCGACAGTGCCGCCGATGAAGTGGAAGGTGTTCGACGGCAGATCGAGGATCTTGGCGCAGGTATCGAGCGAGAAGAACAGCGCCTGGGTCGAGGTGTAGACGACGTAGCGCCCATTCGTATCCGGCGCGGCAATGGAACCGTTGGTTTCGACCGGCGCGTGCTCGATCGGCGACATCTGGTAACGCTGCTCCAGCACATGATCGGCCTGGGCAAGACCGCGCTCGACATCGCCGAAGCGCAGCTTCTGGTGGTCGTAGCGCTCGTGATAAATGAACGTGTTCTTCGGATAGGTCTCGTTGACCGTGGGCGCGCCCGGCTTCAGCGCCTCCTCGACGTCGAACACGGCCGGCAAGTCTTCGTAATCGATGCGCACCTTGGCCGCCGCTTCGGCCGCCGCACGCGGCGTCTCGGCGACGACAGCGACGATGGGTTCGCCGCGATAGCGCACCTTGTCGACGGCGAGCGTCGGCTCGTCATCCTTGCCGAAATTGATCAGGCTGAGCAGCGTGTTCAGGTTGCGCGGCACGTCGCTGCCGCGGATGATCCGCCGCACGCCCTCGCTCCGCTCGGCCTCGCTGGTGTCGATGCGGCGCAGCCGCGCATGCGGCTGCGCCGACCTGACGACCCTCAGATGCAACATGCCCTGCAGCTTGTGATCGTTGAAATATGTCGAGGTGCCCGTGACGTGGCCGAGCATGTCCTGACGCTGGGTGCCCTTGCCGACCTCGTTGAGATTGTCGTCGCGCTCGTCGGCGAAGATGTCCTTGCGCAATTCCAACATGGCAATCTCCTCTACGCGCTCGCGCGCCGCGATGCGGCGGCCGCCAGCACCGCGTTGATGATCGGCTCGTAGCCGGTGCAGCGGCAGATATTGCCGGAGATCGCTTCCACCACCTGCTCACGGCTCGGCTGCGGGATCCTGTCGAGCAGCGCCTTGGCGGCCATCAGCATGCCCGGCGTGCAATAGCCGCATTGTGCCGCGAACCCTTCGGCGAACGCCTGCTGCAGCGGGTGCAGATTGGGCCCGGTCTTGATGCCGTCGAGCGTCTCGACCGCGCGCCCCTCAACGGTCTCGGCGAGCGTCAGGCAGGAGAGATGCGCTTCGCCGTCGATCAGCACGGTGCAGGCGCCGCAGCCGCCCTGCCCGCAGCCGAATTTGGGCGTGACGTCGCCGAGCATCTCGCGCAGGACGACAAGAAGATTTGTCCCGCCGTCGACGAACAGCGCGACCTCTCGGCCGTTGTGACGGAATTGCAAAGGAGTCTTGGTCACGCTCTAGCTCTCCTGTCCCGACAGAAGCCGCCGCAGATGCACGCCGACGACTTCGCGCCGGTACCACGCGCTGGCCAGCGCATTGTCAGTCGGAGCGGTCCCTTCGCTTGCCGCGGCGGCGGCGGCGTTGATCGTGCTGGCGTCGAGCGGACGGCCTTCGAGCGCGCGCTCGACGCCCTTGGCGCGGATCGCGGTCGGCGCCATCGAGCCCAGCGCAATGCGGGCGCCGGTGACGCGGCCGCCGCTTTGCGGAACATGCGCCGCAAGCGTGATGACGGATCCACCCTTCGGCTTGATGCGAGAAATCTTGCGATAACGGAACGCATCGGCCGACGCGGGCCGGATGCAGGATACGGCAACGACCAGCGCGCCGGCCTGGCGGTCGCGCGATTGCAGGAACTCCTCGAGCGGCATGTCGCGCAGACCGAAGCCGCCCTGCACGGCGACCAAGCCGTCGAGTGCGAGCAGCGCGACGGTAAAGTCGCCGAATGGCGCGGGCGCAAACAGATTGCCGCCGACGGTACCCATGTTGCGGACCGCAGGCCCGCCGATCGAGCGCGCGGCCGGATGCAGGAAGCCGAGATCGCGCTCGGCCAGCACGCGCGCAAAAGTCACTCCGGCGCCGATGCGGACGCGCGCGCCAGACCCGTCGATGGTCTGCAAGCTCCGATCGGTGGCGCGGACCACGGTCGTCATCGACACATCGCCCTCGTTGAGATCGCGCATCACCAGCGTGCCGCCGCCGAGATAACGGGCAGCACGGTCCGACGACAACGCCGACGCCACCTCGCTCAGAGCCTGGAAGGTCTTCACCGTCACCGGCATCGGTTCACCTCGTTGTTCATGCCGCCTGCTTGAGATGCGATCGGATCGATTCGAAGCCGGCCTGGTAAATGTCTTCCGCGACCATGCGCGCCAGCGTCTCGGCCTGCTCGGGGCGGGTCGTGAAGCGGCTCTCCCAGTGCCAGAACGTGCGATCGCCGTCGGTCACCGGCAGCAGCCGGACATGGGCGACATAGTTGAACATCGGGAGCGGCGTATCGAGCAGGCAATAGCTGAAGGTCTGTTCGAGATCCGACAGCGCGAGCAGCTGCTCGCGCAGCTCCGAGCCGTCCTTCAGCCGGAAACGCCTGACACAGCCGATCTTGTCGGACGTTTGCGAGCGCTCGATCGCCGACGTGGCGACGGCCGGATGCCAGCGATCATGGCCGTTGAAGTCGCGCAGCACCTCCCACACGACCTCGGTCGGCGCATCGATGATCGTGCTCTTGACGACGTGCGGCACCGTTCTAGCCTCCGAATGCCCGCTTGAGCGCGTCGAAGCCGCCCTGGAACACGCCACCGCCGATCGAGCCAACCAGATCAGCTTCGCGCTCCGGCGCGCAGTCGAACTCGGCGGTCCATTCCAGGAAGGTCTTGTCGCCATCCGTTACCGGCGTCAGCCGCAGCGTCGCCACATAGTTCGAAACCCCCATCGGCGATTCCAGAATCGAATAGGTGCAGAACATGTCGTAGTCGGACAGGCCGAGCAGCTTCTCGCGGATACGGTCGCCGTTGCGCAGGCGGAAATCCCTGACGCAGCCGATCTTGTCGGCTGGCTCGCCGCCTTCGATGCGGCTTTCCGCGATTGCGGGATGCCAGTTCGGCAGGCCGTTGAAGTCGCGGACGCGCGCCCACACCCGGTCGTTGCGGGCGTTGACGACAGTGGAGACATAGACCCTCGCCATCTCGCATCAACCCTTCTTGCGCGGACCGCGATCGGACGGCGGCTCGGACGGGCCGCCGCCCTCACCCCCGCCACCCCCGGCATCCTTGCGCGCCGACGCCTCCTTGCGGATGCCCTGCATGTCCCTGGCCTCGCGGATCAGGCCAGGCATCTTGGCGAGGCTGCCGCCCTCCACGCCGATGTCGGACAGGATGGAGTCGATCAGCGGGGCCTGGACGCGGTAGCGTAGCGCCGAGTCGATCACCTCGTCGGTGGCGCTGCGGCCGCCATTGCCATTGCCGCCATGGCCGTTGAGGCCATCGACCTGGAGAATCCGGATGCCCTCGATCTTCTCCATCGGCTTGACGCTCTCGCGCACGATGCCCTCGATGCGGTCGAGCAGCTTGCGGCGGAACAGCGAATAGCGCGCCTGGTCGGTCAGCACGTTCTCCGCCTCGTTGAGCAGCCGCTGCGCCTCGGCCTCGACCGCGGCCCGCACGCGCTCGGCCTCCGCGGCGATCCGGGTTTCCTCAGCCTGCTTCTCGGCGATCAGCACCTCGACGGTCTTGCGCCGGCGGGCGATCTCGCTCTCGCGCGCGGTGATGACTTTCTCCGTCGCCTCGGTGGCGCGGGTGCGTGCCTCCTCGGCCGCGACCTTGGCCGCGGATTCCTCGAGCGACTTCTGGTACAGCGCGATCGCCTTCTCCATCAGCGCGGTCTCGACGTCCTTCTCACGGTTGACCTCGAGCTTGCGCAGTTCGCGCTCCCTGCCGATGCGTGCCTCGTCAAGGCCGCGATCGGAGGCGATACGCGCGCGTTCGACCTCCTCGCGCGCCGCGATCTCCGCCTCCTGCAGCGACTGGACGCGAGCGACCTCGAGTTGCTCGATGGCGCGGCGGCGCTCCAGCCGGACAGCCTCCAGCGCCTGCTCACGGGACACGTCGGCGGTCTCGACCTGCTTGCGCGCGATGATCTCGGCCTCCTTGACCTGCCGGTCGGCATCGATGCGCTCGGCGCGCTTGGCCGCGAGCTCGATCACCCTGACCTCATCGGCGAGCTCGATCGCCTTCTTCTGATCGATGTTCAGCACCTCGCGCGTCCGCGACGAGGCGATGCGCTCGGCCTCCAGCGCCAGCTCGACCTCGATGCGGCGCCGCTCGACCGCCTCGCGCCGCTTCAGATCGGCGGCCTCGACGGCCTCGGTGCGCTCGATCTCCAGGCTGCGCGTCGTCTTCTCCGACTCGATCCGCCTGGCGGCCACCGCAAGCTCCTGGGCAATCCGGGCCGCTTCGATCGCTTCGCGCGAGGCGATGTCGGCCTCCTCGATGGTCCTGATCCGCGCGATCTCCAGCGCACGCACCCGCTCCTCCTGCGCGATGCGGCTGGCTTCGGTGGCCTCGCGCGCAGCGATGCCGGCGATCTCGATGCCCTGATTGCGCTCGATCTCCAGCTTGCGCGTCGCATGCTCGGCGGCGATCCGTTCCGCTGACAACGCCTGCTCGCGGGCGATCCGGGCGGCCTCGACAGCCTGCTGCGCCTCGATCTCCGCTTCCTGAATCGCGCGCACCTGCGCGATCTCGGTCGCGCGGGTTCGTTCATCGGAGCTGATGCGTTCGAGATTGACGATCATCGTCTGCGCGATCCGCGCCTTCTCGGTTGCCTCGCGGGCCGCGATCTCCGCCTGTTCGATCGCGCGGGTGCGCTCGATCTCGCGGCGCCGCGTCTCCTCGTCATTGGCGATGCGGGCATCGGAGACGACGCGATCCTGCTGGATCCTGGCTTTCTCCACCGCTTCGCGCGCGGCGATCTCCGCTTCCTCGATGGTGCGGGTCCGCTCGATGTCGCGCTGGCGCACCTCGCGCTCCGACTCGATGCGCGCGGCGTCGATCGCGCGCTGATTGGCGATCCGGGCCTTCTCGACGTCCTCGCGCGCCAAGAGCTCGCGCTCCTCGACCGCGCGCGTGCGTTCGATCTCGCGCTGCCTTGTGTCGCGCTCAGCGGCGATGCGGGCTTCCGCAATCGTCAGTTCATTGGCGATGCGCGCCTTCTCGATCGTCTCGCGCGCCATGATCTGCGCCTGCTCGGCCTCGGTCTCGCGCAGCGCGCGCTCGCGCGCCACCTCGGTCCGCTGCAGGGCGCGACGCATCTCGATGTCACGCTCCTGGTCCAGCCGCGCCGTCTCGCTCTCGCGCTCGATGTCCAGCGCCTCGCGCTCGGCTTCGAGATTGCGGGTGCGGATCTTGATCATCGAGTCCTGCTCGATGTCGTTGCGTAGCTTCCGCTTGCTCTCGATGTCCTCCATCAGCCGGGTCAGGCCTTCGGCGTCGAACCGGTTCGACGGGTTGAAGAACTCCAGGTCGGTCTGATCCAGATCGGTGATCGCGACGGATTCCAGCTCCAGGCCGTTCTGAGCCAGCGCCTCGGAGGCGGCGGCCTTCACGCGGGACACGTAGTCGCCGCGCTGCTCATGCATCTGCTCCATCGTCATCTCGGCGGCGACCGAGCGCAGCGCCGAGATGAACTTGCCGGAGAGCAGCGCGTGCAGTTTTTCTGGTTCCAGGGTGCGGCGGCCGAGCGTCGCGGCCGCAATCGACACGGCCTCGCGGGTCGGCTGAACACGAACGTAGAAGTCGGCCTCGACGTCGACGCGCATGCGGTCGCGCGTGATGACGGCGTCCTGCTTCGCGCGCGTGATGCCCATCGGCAGCACGTTCATGTTCACGGGGGTGTAGTCGTGAATGAACGGCATCACAAAGGCGCCGCCATTGATCACGACGCGCTCGCCCATGAAGCCGGTGCGGACGAAGGAGACCTCCTTCGAGGAGCGGTGGTACAGCCAGTTGACGATGTAGACGGCGACCACGATGACGATGATCGCAACGATCAGCCACAGGATCAGCTCACCGATCAGAACCCCGGACATCCGTTTTCCTCCCTCAGTCCTCCGTCCGACGCGCGGGACGCGAGGCGCCGCCGCCGTCGGATCACGTGGTGTCGCATCAGACGCGGCGCGGCCGCGAGCTGATCGCCTTGAAATGTCGTACCTGCTCCGTCAGCGCCCGCTCCACCGGCAGCCGTTCCATCGAGGACGCGCCGTAGAAGCCGTGGCAGTTCTTCGTATGTTTCATGATGAAGTCGGCATCGGCGGGCTCGGCGATCGGGCCGCCATGCGCCAGGATCAGGATTTCGGGATTGACGCTGAGCGCGGCAGAGGCCCAGCTGTCGATCAGGCCGGGGCAGTCTTCCAGCTTCGGCGCGGTCTGCGCACCGATCGAGCCACCCGTGGTCAGCCCGAGATGACAGACGATGATGTCGGCACCTGCGATTGCCATGCCCGTCGCCTGCGCCTCGTTGAACACGTAGGGCGTCGTCAGCAGATCCTTGTCATGGGCGCGCCCGATCATGTCGATCTCAAGTGCGTAGGAGATGCCCGTCTCCTCGAGATTGGCCCGGAACGTGCCGTCGATCAGGCCGACGGTCGGAAAGTTCTGTACGCCGGAGAAGCCGAGTGTCTTCAGCTCGTCGAGAAACACGTCCATGTCGCGGAACGGGTCGGTGCCGTTGACGCCGGCGAGCACCGGCGTGCTCTTCACGACCGGCAACACCTCGGCCGCCATCTCGACCACGATCGCATTGGCATCGCCATAGGCCATCAGCCCGGCGAGCGAGCCGCGGCCGGCCATGCGGTAGCGGCCGGAATTGTAGATCACGATCAGATCGATCCCGCCGGCTTCCTCGCATTTGGCCGACAGGCCGGTGCCGGCGCCGCCGCCGATGATCGGCACACCCCGGCGGACCATGTCGCGAAACTTCTTCAGCAGCGGTGCGCGCTCATATCTCGGCATCACCATCACCTCACCTGTCTGCGCCGCGCCGGCAGCCGCCCGAGCATCGGCCTGATGGCGCCGACGATCGTGGCGACGAACTCATGATCGTTGATATGATGCGGCACGCGGATCAGGCGCCGGTTCGAGGTCTGCCGCACGGTCTGCTCCAGGCTGCGGAACAGCGCCTCATCCGCATCGCGGTCGAAGAACGGCTGCCCCTGGGCATCGAGTGCCGAGACGCCTTTCTCAGGCAGGAAGAACCTGACGGGTCCATCCATGCGATTGAGCCGCTCGCCGATCCAGCGCCCCATCTGCGTGTTCTCCGCAGGCGTCGTGCGCATCAAGGTGACCTGTGGATTGTGGACGTGGAACTTGCGGCCGCGGTAGCGCTCGGGGATCGTGTCCGGCGCGCCGAAATTGACCATGTCGAGTGCACCGACCGAGCCGACATAGGGCACGCGGGTGCGAATGATGGCGCCGAGGCGGTCTTCGGTGGCCGGGAACACGCCACCCATCAGGAGGTCGCAGACCTCGGTCGTGGTGAGGTCGATGACGCCGGCGAGCATGCCGGAGCCGACCAGCTTCTCCATCGCGCGGCCGCCGACGCCGGTGGCGTGGAACACGAGGCACTCATATTCGTCGTCCAGCTCGGCCGTGATTCTCTGCACCGCGGGCGTGGTGACGCCGAACATCGTGATACCGATCGCGGGCATCTGAGGCTTGGCGCGGTCGACCGTCGCGGCTTGTTGCTGGCGCGCCATAACCATGCCGGCCAGCGCATGGGCGCCGTTGCTGAGCACGGCACGCGAGATCGAATTCAGCCCCTGCACGTCGGTCACCGAGTACATCATCGCGATATCGGCTGGGCCGACATAGGCGCCGACGTCCCCCGACGCCACCGACGAGATGATCAGCTTGGGCACGCCAACGGCGAGCTCGCGCATCCCTGGTGCGACCAGCGACGTACCGCCAGAGCCGCCGGCCGAGATGATCCCCGCGACGTTATCCTGCCGGCGCAGCCAGCGCGCGAACGCCTCGGCCATCGCGGTGACGGACACGCCGCGATCGTCGCCGAACACGGCGGAGCCGCCACGGGGATGATTGAGCGCGATCTCCTGGGCCGAGACGTCGCAGCTTCCCTGCTTGCCGCTGGTGGAGACATCGACCAGCCGGGTGCGCAGGCCGTGGCCGGCAATGATGTTGCGGATGAAGCGCAGCTCGTCGCCCTTGGTGTCGAGCGTGCCGACCACGATCACGGCCGGCGGACCGGATGTGATCGGCCCGGCGCGCTCCCGGCTCGAACGCGTCGCCTCGGCGAGCCGGGTGACACTGGTCGAGACCGTGCGCGCCTTGGCCTCGATTTGCGCGATCGGCACCGGCTGCGACCACCGCGTCGGCAGCACGGGATTGGAGAGGTAGATCTTGACCGGCCCAGCCTTGGGCGTTGCAGGTGGGACTACGCCGGCAACCGGCTCCCCCCTCACCTGCTCCGTGCCGAGGTCGGTCTCGTCCCCGGCATGCTGGCCGACGCCGAGCAGGCGCTGCTGCAGTTCGCGATCGGCGGCGAGCCGCGCGGAGTCGATGATGCGGTTGATGCGGCCGTTGACCATGATGGCGACGCGCGGCGAGACCGCCGTGGCAACGCCGATATTCTGCTCGATCACGAGCACCGCGATGTCGCTGTCCTGGCCGAGGCGGATCAGCATCTCCTCGACCTGGGTGACGATGACCGGCGCCAACCCCTCGGTCGGCTCGTCCATGATCAGGAGCTGCGGATTGGTCAGCAGCGCGCGCGAGATCGCCAGCATCTGCTGCTCGCCGCCCGACAATTGTCCACCACCATTGTTGCGGCGCTCGGCCAGCCGCGGAAAGGTCTCGTAGACGCGGTCGACGGTCCAGGCGCCACGGCGCAGCCCGGCCGCGAGCCGCAAATGCTCGTCGACGCTGAGCGAGCGCCACAGACGCCGTCCCTGCGGCACGTAGCCGACGCCGAGCCGCGCGATGCGGGCGGGATTGAGCCCGGTGATGTCCTCCCCGCGCAGCCGCACCGATCCGCCGGACGGGCGCAGCAGACCCATGATGGCCTTGCACAGCGTCGTCTTGCCCATGCCGTTGCGGCCGACCAGCGAGAACACGCCGCTTTCCAAGCGGAGGTCGACGCCCTGCAGCGCATGCGAATGGCCGTAGTAGACATCGAGTCCCCGGACGTCGAGTGCGGGAACGGAGCGGCTGCGATCATTCATGGCCGCCTCCGAGATACAGCTCCTGCACCTCCGGATCGGATTCGATCTCGTGCGGCGCGCCCTCCTTGAAGATGCGGCCATTGTGCATCATCGTCACGCTCTCGACGACGCGCAGCGCCACGTCCATGTCGTGCTCGATGATGATGTAGCCGATATGCGCCGGCAGCGCGGTCAGGATCTCCACCAGTTCGCGCCGCTCGGTCGGCGACAGGCCCGCGGCCGGCTCGTCGAACAGGATGAAGCGCGGCGCCCCGGCCAGCGCCAGCGCGATTTCGAGCTGCCGTTGCTGGCCATGGGCGAGCTCGGAGACGAGCTGCTCGCGAACCGACGTGAGATGCACGGCTTCGATCAGCCGCTCGGTCGCCTGCATCAGCGCATCATTGGCGCGGGGGCGCAGCATCGAGAAGCGCGCACGCGACACGCCGCGGCAGGCGAGATAGACGTTGTCCCGCACCGACAGGCCGAGGAACAGCGCGGAGATCTGGTAGGTCCGGCGCAGCCCGCGGCGGATCCGCTCATGGGGCGGAAAGGCCGTGATGTCCTCGCCGAAGAAGCGGATCGTGCCCGAGGTCGGCAGGAAATCGCCGGTGACGCAGTTGAACAGCGTCGTCTTGCCGGCGCCGTTCGAGCCCAGCACCGCGCGCCGCTCGCCTGGCCGAACCGTGATGGTGATATCGGTCAACGCCGCCAGCGCGCCGAACATGCGAGTGACGCCGCGCAGTTCGAGTGCCGCCGTCGAGCCGAGCGCCGAGAGCCGGTCCGCCACTCTATCCATGGCCGTGACCTCCCGGCCGTGTGTCCCTGTGCTGGCCGCGCCTGCGCCAGCGCTCATAAAGACCGATCACGCCGTCCGACGACCAGAATACGATCGCGAGGAAGCCGAGGCCGATCAAGAGCCGGAAGCGGTTGCCGTCAAGCCCGACCTTGACCAGGAAATCGAGCGCAAAGGTGCGCAGCATGACGAAGATGAAGGCGCCGATATAGGCGCCGACCGGCCGGGTGACGCCGCCGACCACGGCAACGATCAGAATGTCGATGCAACGCTCGACGGCGACAGAGCCTGGCGAGATCTGCCGGTAATTCCAGACCTGGAGCACGCCGCCGAGGCCGGCGATCAGGGCGGCGAAAGCATAGGCCGCGATGCGATGCGCATTGACGTTGAAGCCGAGCGCGGCCATGCGCCTGGGATTGTCGCGGACGCCCTGCAGCGCCAGGCCGAACGGTGCGCGGGACAGATAGAGCACGACGCCATAGCAGGCGACCGCGACCGCCAGCGTCAAATAATAGAAGGCGATGTCGGAGCGCCAGTCGATGCCGAGAAAATGCGGCGTCGCGATCGTGTTGATGCCGGTATGGCCGTTGAAGATGGCCCAGTTCTGGTTGGTGAAATAGTAGAACGCCGCGCCGATCGCGAGCGTGATCATGATGGTGTAGATGCCCTCGGTCCGTACCGCCAGCGCGCCGCCGAGCGTGCCGAACAGCACCGCGAGGACCAGCGCCGTCGGCGTCGCCAGCCACCATGGCCAACCCAGGCTGATATTGGCGTTGCCGCTGACACCGAACACGGCAACCATGTAGCCGGCAAAGCCGGCGATCGTGAGCTGCATCAGGCTGACCATGCCGCCATAGCCGGCGAGGAACATCAGGCTCAGCGCGATGGTGCCGAGGATCAGCGTCGTGCCAAAGATCTCGATCAGGAAGAAGCCATTGGCGATGAGCGGCATGATCAGTAGCAGCGCCGCTACGGCCCAGGCCCACGGCTGCTCGGTGACCGACCACGCGGCCGGCTGCGGCGCGGTGCCCGGTTGCGCCAGCATGCCCTCTCTCGCCCGCGCCTCCTGGATCAGCGACATCTCAGCGCCTCGCCAACAGGCCCTGGGGCCGCAGCGCCAGCACCAGCACCATGATCAGGAAGGTGACGACGATCGCGTAGGTCGGGATGTAGACCGACCCCAATTGCTCGGCGAGCCCGATGATCAGCGCGCCGAGCGCGGCACCGGGAATCGACCCCATGCCGCCGACGATGACGACGACGAGCGACGCCAGCAGGAAGCGCGTATCTTCCCCCGGCGAGATCGATTGGAAGGTTCCGCCCACCACCCCGGCGATGCCAGCGAGCCCCGCGCCGAGCGCGAACACCAGGACGAAAACGAGCTGGATGTGCACACCGGTCGCGGCAAGGATCTCGCGGTCGTCGACACCGGCGCGCACGATCATGCCGACCCGCGTGCGGTTCAGCGCCAGCCACATCAGGACACCGATCACCACCGAGCCGCAGAAGATCACCAGGCGCACCAGCGGATATTGCAGGAACACCGCCTCGCCCGATGACTTCATGGCCGTCATCAGCGGCAGCTGGACCGGTCCGATCAGCCATGCCGGCGTCTGGATCTGGTAGAAGTCGCCGCCGAACGCCCACAGCATCAGATCGGCGAACACGATCGACAGCCCGATGGTCACCATGGTCTGGCGCAGGTCCTGGCCCTCCATGCGGCGGAACACCAGGAACTGAAGCAGAATTCCGATCGCGGCGACCACGACGAAGGCGACGACGAAGGCGAGGATCCATGAGCCGGTCGCAGCCGAGATGCCATAGCCGACATATCCGCCGAACAGATAGAGCGAGCCGTGCGCGAGATTGACGTTGCGCATCAGGCCGAAGATCAGGGTGAAGCCGCTCGCCACGAGAAAGTACAGTCCACCCAGCGTGATCCCGTTGAACACCGCGCTGAGAAACACCTTCTTCCGGCCGATCGCATCCTCCAGCCCGGGCGGCCAGACGGCGAAGATCAACCAGGCGAGAAGCGCGATGGCCAGAAGAATGACCAGCGACCAGATCGGCTGGCGCTCGATGAAGCGGCTCATCGGTCCTCCCTCACGCGCAGGCGGACCGGTCCGTCAGCGGCGCGGCAAGGCGCGTTCAGCCGGAGATCGCCGGGTGTACCGGCCATCGCTCGTCCTCCCTCGTCGGATCCTTTGGCGGATCACGTTGCTCGCAGTGTAGCGGGGGACCAGCGTCGGTATTTGATCGACAGTCTCTTTTCGCGCGATGCGCAGCAGCACGTCAGGCGCGCAGCACTTTTGCAGCGCGGCGATAGTCGGTCGGCGCCATGCCGACATTGCCGGCGAAGAAGCGCGTGAAGCCGCTCTGCGAGGAAAAGCCGAGATCGAAGCCGATGTCGGCGATCGGCGACTCCGTCGCCACAAGCGCATCCAACGCCCGCTCCATCAACAGCGTGTTGAGATAGAGGTTCGGGGTCACGCCGGTCTGGCTACGGAACAGACGATAGAAATGCGGCCGCGACAGTCCGGACTCGCGCGCGATGTTATCGAGCTCGATCTCCGCGCAGGGGCTGTCGGACATCAGCTTGATGCATTTGCGAACACGGAAATCAGTCACCTCGGCGCAGCGCCGCTCCGGCATGAGTTCGGCGACGCGCCAGCTTTCCTCATAACAACTGTCGATCAGCTGTCGCAGCTCGCCGTCGAGACAGCCGAGCGATGGCGCGCCACATACCAACGCTGCGGTGCGGCGGATGCAGCGGTCCAGCGCCGCCGTGCGCCTAAAACAGGTTCGGCCGAAGCGGAGGCCCTGCTCGCGGGCGGCCGAGGGCGCAAACCAGTCGGCGTTGACATAGAGCACAAAGAAGATCGCGCCATTGTCGACGTCGTTAGGCAGGAAATTATGCGGTTCCCAGGGGTTGACCGCGACGATCCAATCTTCACCGATCTGATAGCGCTGCTCGCAGACATCGATGTCGGCCGGCGTGCCGCCAACGTGGAAGATCAGATGCCCTTCACGATGGGCATGCACATTGAACGGCCGATTGAGCTGATAAACCGTTGCGCGACCAAAGCGAGCATGAAAGACGGCGAGAGCCCTACTCATCACTCCCCCACTGACAATGGTTTCTTGCTTATCGCTCAGCGTCGATCATTGCTCCGTCAAAAGCAAGCGACGCGACGACGCGGCCCGAGCAAGCTCGAGCCGCGCCGCTTCGGCCGGAAAGGTCAATATTTCTTACATTCAGGAACAGTCCGGCTGGGCAGCCCGATCTTGGCGAAGGTCGCGGGATCATAGCCCAGCGTCTGGTTGACGTCGGGAATCACCTTCACGACCTTGCTGAACAGCGCGCCCTTGCCGTCGTCGACGACCTCGGTCACGAAGTTGGTGCCGATCGCCTGGCGATTGGAGTCGAGCTTGATCTTCCCGTTCGGCGCGTCGATCTCGATCTTCGCGAGCGCCTCTTTCAGCTTGGCCTGGTTGTTCGACAGATCGCCATTTACCTCCCGCAGCGCCAGGATCAGCGCCATGGTCGATCCGTAGTAGTTGGTCGCAAGCAGGGACGGACTCGGGAAACGCTTCTCCGGCGGGAATGAATCCTGATAGGCCTTGACGAATTTCTGCCAGCGAGCGTCTTCCCAGGTGTCGGCCTGGCCCGACGCCGCGATGGTCCCGATCAGCGCGTTCTTGGCATTGCCCTTCGACGACAGGATGGTCTGATCGATCATGATCGAGCCGCCCATCAGGTGCGCCTTGCCACCGGCCTGCTGATACTGATTGAGGAAGTTGACCGCATCGGCGCCGCCGAGGCCGAGATAGATTGCGTCGACATCGTCGGGAAGCGCCGCGATGACGGAGGCGAAATCCTTGGTGCCGAGCGGCACCCATTGCCGGCTCGTGATCTTGCCGCCGAGGCCGCAGAACTCCAGCGCCAGCCCGAACACCTGGGTATAGATGAAGGAGTAATCCTCGCCGACGGTCGCGATCTTGCGGTAGCCCTTGGTCTCATAGGCGTATTTGCCGAGACCGACCTGCCACTGGGCACCGTCCATGTTGTAGCGGAAGAAGTTCGGCGCCGGATCGACATAGGTCGTCTCCTGTGCACCTGACGCGGCATTGACGAAGGTCAGCTCCGGGTGCGTCTTGGCGAAATTCTTGACCGCGATACCTTCGTCGCCGGACAGCGGCGACAGCAGGATCTGCACCTTGTCCTGCTCGATCAGCTTGCGCACCGCACGGACGGCGGAGTCCGGCGTGGCATCCGTCGAAGCCACCACGAATTCGAGCTCCTTGTCGCCGATCTTCTTGCCGAGCACGTTGACGGCGGTGACGTGACCGCGCATCCCGTCCTCGCCGAGCACGGTGTAGGTCCCCTCAAGGGTGGCGGTGACCCCGACCCTGATCTTCTCCTGGGCAGAGGCCGTGCCTGACAGCAGCAATGCCGTGAGCGCAGCGAACCCCACACTTCGCATGACCATCGAACTCCTCCCTTTGCAAATCGCCGAAGCACTTGGAACGTGCCGGCCAGTCGTTGCTGGCCTCGTCGTGGACTTCGCCGGCACATGCTCGACATGCCGGCGACCCACGATCTGCGGGGAACGCTATCCGATGGGGCGAGAGAGGCGTGCGTGGTCCTCCTCGTCATCTTGACGGGGAGTCTCATTTTCCATGGTGCGACGCAATCGATGCGACGGAAGCTGACGCTCCACCGCGCGTCGAGGACGCGAAGCTTCAAGATCGGAGGTTCAAGACCGCTTCTTCGCGGTCGGACGGCAGGCCGTGCCGTCCGCAGCCGACGCATCCGCCGCGGCGCGCGCACCGTTCCACTTTCCTTTCACGACGAGGTTGAGCAGCGTCGTGCGACACAGCGCATGGACGCTCGACACGGCATGGCTGAGCGGCCGGTCCACCGGATGGGCCAGATGAACGGACCGTTTGATTTCGGGCTGGGTGATCGGCCAGGCCAGAAGCCGTTCGCTCTGCACGTCACGCGCTATCGAATTATAGGGCAGAACCGAATAGCCGATGCCCTCCTCGACCAGCCCCTTGATGTTGGCGTAGGAGTCGACCTCGATCACGGGATCGAGCGACAGGCCGCGCGCGGAGGCCTCGCGCTCGAGCAGCATGCGCAGGCCGTGGTCGGCGCTCGGCAGGATCAGCGGCAGCTGCGTCACCTTGGCGTAGGCCACGGCGCCCGAGGCCGGCGGCTTGACGCCGGCCGGCGGCTTCATGGGTCCGAGCAGCCACAGTTCCTCGCTAATCACCTCCGTTGAGTTCAGCGCATTGTCGCTGACCGGCATATAGAGCACGGCGAGATCGATGCGTCCCTCCCGGATCCATTCGGTGACGAAGCCGCTCATCGCCTCCGCAATGCACAGCTTGATTTTCGGAAAGCGCTTGCGCACCTCGAGGATCAGCGGCACCGACAGGATCTGGCTGATGGTGCCGGGCAGCCCGAGCCGCACCTCGCCGGACGGCTCGGCCTCCTGCCCCTTGATCTCGTGACGCGCGATCGACAGCTGGTCGATGACGATGCGCGCGTGACGGATCAGGATCTCACCGGCCTCGGTCGCCACCACGCCCTGGGGACTGCGAAATAACAGCGCCGAGCCCAGCTCGGCCTCCATGTTGCGCACATGCAGGCTGAGCGCGGGCTGGGCCACGTTGAGGGTCTCGGCTGCCTTGGAAAAGGACCCCTGCTCGACGATCGCAATGAAATAGCGAAGCTGCCGCAGATCCATTTCCGCCCCAACATTCTTATATGCAGGCCATATCTTTTCTGTATGGCAAACGCGCAGCCGATCGACGAGCGCTATAGATCAACGGCATCATGAGGCTGTCAAGCACAGGGGCTGCGCACGCTCGGCGCGGCAGCCATACCGCTTTGCCGTCAAGCTGGCCGCTCCCCCCGGCCACCCGAGGGGTCCGCGTCACTCCTGCGGCTTGGGCGCGAATTCGCGGCGCAGCCGCTCGCCATGCGCCCCGAGCGCCGGGATCGGCCCGAACGCGGGCACTTGACCATCGACCACCGCCCCCGGGGCCATCATCACGACCGGCCCTGTCGGCGTGTCGATCTCGATGTAGCGGTTCTGCGGATGCTCGGCGAAATCGGCCAGGGTCGAGACGCGCCCGAAAGCGAGCCGTGCGGCGCTGAGCAGCTCGATCGCGCGATCGAGGTCCATGCTGAGCAGGATCGGCCCGATCTCGGCATCGAGGGCCGCGCGGTTCTTGACCCGCTCGCCATTGTTGACGAAGCGCGGGTCGCTGGCGAGGCCGGGGCGCTTCAGTACGTCGCGACAGAGAATGACCCATTCCCGCTCATTTTGGATGGCGATCAGGATCGAACGGCCACCGCCACAGGCGTAGCTGCCATAGGGCGCGATCGTCGGATGATGCAACCCGACCCGGCCGATCGGCACGCCGCCATAGGCATATTGCAGATACGGCACGTTCATCCAGTCGGCCATGGCATGGAAGAGCGAGACCGCGATGTGCCGCCCTCTCCCGGTGCGCTCGCGCGCATAGAGCGCCTGGAAGATCGCCTGCGTCGCGGTCATGCCGGCGTTGATGTCGCAGACCGAGACTCCGACCCGCGCCGCGCCATATTCGTTGCCGGTGATGTTGGCGAGGCCGCACTCGCCTTGCACCAGGAGATCATAGGCCTTGGCGTCGCGCAGCGGCCCCTCGTCGCCATAGCCGGAGATGGCGCAAGTGATCAGCCGCTCGTGCCGGGCCCGCAACGCCTGCATCGAGAAGCCGAGCCGGTCGATGGCGCCCGGCGCGAGGTTCTGGATGAACACGTCAGCCTGCGCCAGCATCGCTGCCAGCACCGCCTTGTCGGCGTCATCCGCGAGGTTGAGGCAGATCGATTCCTTGCCGCGATTGAGCCAGACGAAATAGGCGCTCTCGCCATGAACGAAATGATCGTACTCCCGGGAGAAGTCGCCCTCGGGGCGCTCGATCTTGATGACGCGCGCGCCCGCATCGGCCAGCTTGCAGGAGGCATAGGCCGCCGCGACCGCCTGCTCGATCGAAACAACCAGAAGTCCCTCGAAATCGGCAGCCATGGGTCCTCATCGCTTCCGGCAGCGGCACGCGCTTACCGCATCACGAACGGGTTCGGCACGTCCTTGCCATAAGACATCCAGACGCATTTCGTTTCCAGATATTCCATGATCGCGTCCTGACCGCTTTCCCGTCCGATCCCCGACGCCTTGAAGCCGCCGAACGGCGCCATGTAGCTGACGGCACGATAGGTGTTGGTCCAGACCGTGCCGGCGCGCAGCCGCCGGGCGGCGGTGAAGGCCCGGCGCTGGTCGTTGGTCCAGACGCCGGCGGCAAGGCCGTAGGCGGTGTCGTTGGCAACAGCATAGGCCTCGTCATCCTCGCGGAACTTGATGACCGACAGCACCGGCCCGAACACCTCCTCTTGCGCGATCCGCATCGCATTGTTGACGCCGGCGAACACGGTCGGCTCGACGAACCAGCCCTGGCCGCATTCCGGACGGTCCGCCGGCTTGCCGCCCATCACACATTCGGCGCCCTCTTCGCGCGCCATCGCGATGCAGGATAGCACGCGCTGATATTGCGGCTTCGTGGTCACCGGCCCGACTTGCGTGTCCATGTTCATCGGATCGCCCATACGCGCCGTCCGCGCCAACGCGACGAACTTGTCCAGGAACGCATCGTGGATGCTCTCATGCACCAGCAGGCGCGAGCCTGCGATGCAGGTCTGCCCTGTGGCAGCGAAGATGCCGGACACCACGCCCTTGACCGCATTATCGAGATCCGCGTCGGGGAATACGAGTTGCGCCGATTTACCGCCAAGCTCCAGCGTGGTCCGCTTGAAGGTCTGGGCGGCGTTGCGCAACACGTGGCGGCCGGAATTCTCTCCGCCGGTAAAGGCGATCTTGTCGACGCCCTTGTGGCTGGTCAGCGGCTCGCCGACGTCAGCCCCGAACCCGGTGACGACGTTGAGCACGCCGGGCGGAAAGCCGGCTTCCTCCACCAGCCGCATCAGCTCGATCGTCGACGCCGAGGTAAATTCGGACGGCTTGATCACGATGGTGCAGCCGGCTGCCAAGGCCGGCGCGAGCTTCCAGGTCGCGAGCAGCAGCGGCGAATTCCACGGCGTGATCGCGGCGACCACGCCGACCGGCTCGTGGCGCGTGTAGGTGAACATGTCGGGCTTGTCGATCGGGACCACCGCGCCCTCGACCTTGTCGGCGAGCCCGCCGAAATAGTGGAACCATTGCGGGATGTAGCCGACCTGGCCGCGCATCTCCGCATAGAGCTTGCCGTTGTCCTGCACCTCGATGCGGGCCAGATGGTCGGCATCGCGCGCGATGAGATCACCGAACCGGCGCAGCAATTGCCCGCGCTGCGACGGATGCATGTTGGCCCACTCACCCTGCTCCAGCGCCTGCCGCGCCGCCGCGACGGCGGCATCGACATCACGGGCATCGCATCTCGGGATCAAGGCCCAGGGCTGGGCGAGGAATGGATCGAAGCTTTCGAAATAGTCGCCGGAGGCCGGCTGCCGCCATTGGCCGCCGATGAAACATTGATAGCGCCGCATCGGCTCGATCCTGCTCATGCAAACCTCTCAGTTGAATTCGACGACCTGGCGGATCGCACTGCCGTCGGCGAGGCGATCGAAGCCGGCATTGATGTCGTCCAGCCGGATGCGGTGCGTCAGCAGCCTGTCCACCGGCAACCGGCCGCGATGATAGAGGCCCAGGAAGCGCGGAATGTCGCGCGACGGCACGCCGGAGCCGAGATAGCTGCCTTTCAGCGTGCGCTCCTCCGCAACCAAGGACACCGCCGGCAGCGACAGCACCGCCTTGGGATTTGGAAGGCCGGCCGTCACCGTGGTGCCGCCCCGCCGCGTGATGGCGTAGCCCATCTCCAGCGCCTTGACGGAGCCTGCGAATTCCAGCGCCGCATCGACGCCGCCCTTGGTCGCCTCCTTGACCTTCGCGACGAGGTCCGGATCAGAACCGTTGAAGGCGTGGGTGGCGCCGAGCTCGCGTGCCAGCGCGAGCTTCGGCTCGAACATGTCGATCGCGACCACGGTCTCGGCACCGATCGCGATCGCGCCCATGACCGCGGCCAGCCCGACGCCGCCGAGTCCGATGATCGCAGCCTTGCCTCCGGGACCGACATCGCCGCCGTTGAAGACGGCGCCGGTGCCGGTCAGCACGGCGCAGCCCATCAGCGCGGCAATGTGCAGCGGCACCTCCTTCTGCACCTTCACCAGCGAGCGCCGCGACATCGTGGCGTATTCGGCGAAGCACGACACGCCGCAATGATGGTGCACCCTCGCCTCGCCGCGATGCAGACGAAAGCCGCCGCTGAGCAGATCGCCCTTGCCATTGTGCTCGGCGCCCGGCTCGCACAGCGCCGGCCGCCCTTGCGCACATGGCGCGCAATGCCCGCAGCTCGGCACGAACACGCAAACGACGTGATCGCCGCGCACGAGATCATCGACGCCGGCACCGACCTCCTCGACCACGCCCGAGGCTTCGTGACCCAGCACCATCGGCAAGGGACGCGGCCGGTCGCCATTGATCACCGAGAGATCGGAATGGCACAGGCCGGCGGCGGCGATGCGCACCAGCACCTCGCCCGGACCGGGGCCGTCGAGCTCGACGTCAAGGATCTTCAGCGGACGCGAGGCGGCATAGGGTCCGGCGCGGCCCATGTCCTCGAGAACGGCGGCCTTGATCTTCATGCGGTCATTCCTTCGAAAACGTCGGCGCGTCGGTCAGTGGACGGCCGCGTACATGATCTTCTCTTCGGTCGCTTCGTCGGCCGAGAACTCCTCGACGACGCGGCCCTGGCGCGACACCAGGATGCGGTCGGCCAGGTTGAGGATTTCCGGCAGGTAGGACGAGATCACGACCACCGCGAGCCCGGCATCCGCCAGCTCGTTGATGACGTGATGCAGCTCGGCGATGGCGCCGACGTCGACGCCGCGGGTCGGCTCGTCGAAGATAACGAGCTTGGGCTGCTGCACCAGCGCGCGCGCGATCACCACTTTCTGCTGGTTGCCACCGGACAATTCGACCACGCGCGCCGCATTGCTGATGGCGCGCACATTGAGCCGCTTGGTCCAGGTTGCTGCCAGCTCCATCATCTCCGCATAGGAGATCACGACGCTCTTGTTGAGATCGGCGGCCAGGAGATTGAGATAGATGTTCTCGGCGATCGACTTGGTCTCGAAGAAGCCCTCGATCTTGCGGTCTTCGGTGACATAGACGATGCCGTCGCGCACCGCCTGGCGCGGCACCCGGTAGCGCACCGAGCGGCCCTCCAGCTTGACCTCGCCGCCATGGAAGAAATCGCGCTTGACCACGCCTGAGATGATCTTCGCGGTCTCGGTGCGGCCCGAGCCGATCAGCCCGAAGATGCCGGTGATCTGGCCCGCATAGACCGAGAACGAGTTGTTGCGGACCATGCGGCCCATCGACAGGTTCTGCACACTCAGCATCTTGCGCCCATAGGGCCGCGTCGCATGGCCGTCGCCGGCCTTGCCATAGAGCTCGTCCGACAAGGTGCGGCCGACCATCGCGGTGATGATCTTGTCGCGGTCGAAATTCTTCGCATCGTCCGTCACGACATGCTGGCCGTCGCGCATGATGGTGATGCGGTCGGAGATCGACAGCGCCTCCTCCAGCGCATGCGAAATGAAGATGATCGAGACGCCGTCGCGCTTGAGTCGTTTCACCAGCGCGAAAAAATGGTGCTTCTCCTCCGGTGTCAGCGTTGCCGTCGGCTCATCGAAGATGATGACGCGCGCCTTGTGGTGTACGGCGCGCGCGATCTCGACCATCTGCTTCTGCGCCGCGCCGAGCTGCGACACATACATCGTCGGATCGACGCCGAAATTCAGCGACTGCAGAAACTGCTGGGCGGCGATATAGATGCCGCGCAGGCGGTTCAGGAACTTCTCATTGCCGAGATAGATGTTCTGCGCGACCGTCAGCGACGGCACCAGGCTGGTCTCCTGGAACACCATCGCGATGCCGCTGCGCAGCGCCTCCGCCGGCGTCTTGAACGACACTCTGGCGCCGTTGACGATCAGTTCGCCGCTGGTGACCTCGTAGACACCCGCCATGATCTTGGTCAGCGTCGACTTGCCGGCGCCGTTCTCGCCGAGCAGCGCATGGACCTCACCGGGCCTGAGATCGAACGAGATGTCGCGCAGCGCCGGAATGCCGTGGAATTCCTTGGTAACGTTCTTGAGCTCGACGACCGGCTGCATCACCTCACCTCCCCCGCCGCACGATCGATCGCGACGATCTCGTCGCCGCCCTTGGCGGTCAGCCACAGCCGTCCATCGATGTCGACCGCCGACGTGATGCCGTGGCGTTTGCCGCCGGCCCGGCTGTGCAGGCTCTGCAGCGGCACGAAATTGGTGTCCAACGCGATGACGAGACCATAGGACAAGGTCGGCGCCCATGGCTTGAGGATGCCCATCTGCTTCAAGGCGCCGCCCTGCATCGGCTCGTGGAACGAGACGCCGCTGCGCAATGCCGGCGCGATCCAATAGGCCGGCGGCACCTCGGCCAGCATCGCGCGGCGGTAGTCGTCCTCGCGCAGCACAAACTCGATCAACGGACTGCGCGGCGCAAACACCGTGAGCCAATAGCCGCCGCGCGCGGATGCGGCGATGCGGCCCGGATAGCCCGGAAGATCGTCGAGCACGATAGCGAGCTCACGACCGTCCGGCGCGCGGCGCACGAGGCGGACATCCCAGGCCTCGCTGACGATCAACGATTGATCGGCCGCAACCACGACGCCGTTGGGGTAGCCGAGCCCAGCAGCCAGCCGCTTGGCCGTGCGCGCCGCGAGATCGAGCTTCCACAATTCGCCGGCGCGGCGGTGCTCCATCAGGTCGCGCTGCCAGGCGTCCAGCGCGGTCTGGACCGAGCCGACGCAGACGACGAGGCTCGCCTCGTCGACGAACGTCATCGCGGTGATGCAGGCGGACGGCCAGCCGCTGCTGCGGCCGGTGTCGGTCACCGTGCCGTCGCGTGCCAGGATCGAGATGCCCTTGCCGTCGCAAGCGACGGCAATCTGCCCGCGTGGCGACACAGCCAGCGCCGAGATGACGCCGTCGAGTGTCGCGACCGGCTCCGGCTCGGCTCCGGCGGCGGCACGGAACAGCCTCGTCCCGCTCGACCACAACACCGCGCCGTCGCAGGCCACCAGATTGTCCGGCGCGTGGCTCACGAGGCCGCGCGGCGCATCTTCGAGACGATTGTTCGGCTTCAGCGCCCCATCCAGCGGCGGCACCGTGACCGCGGCCCGGCCACGTCCGAGGAAACGCTCCAGCCAGCTTCCGACCAAGGCGCTCATGCCCGCTGCCCCCAATAGCTGCGCATGCAGCTCCAATTCGGATCAGCCTTGTCGAGCCTGATGCGGCCGATCCGGTTGTTGGTAATGCCGCCGAGATAGAGATAGCCGCGGTGCTCGCGCATCGAGGTGATCATCGGGTGGTTCTTGGCGCCCTGATCCCACAGCGACTCCAGCACCTCGCCCTTGTCGTTGAAGCGGATCACGCAGCCGATGTTGAGGTTCGGGTAGAGCCACTGGTCCGGCGCGATGCGGCGCGCCATCCTGCGGCGGAAACCGGGCATGCGCAGTGCGAGGTCGAGCGCCGGCGAGCGCATGCCCATGATCGCACACCAATAGGAGCCGTCCGAGGCACGGTTGATGTTGTCGGGATAGCCGGGCAGCGCATCGAGCACGCGCTCGACCTGCCCCGCCTTGGGTCCTGAGATCCAGAGACGGCTGACGCGGCAGGCCCAGCTCTCGGCGAAAAGCACCGACTGGCCATCATGGGCGAGGCAGACGCCGTTCGGGAAGATCAGGTTGCGCAACGCCGTATGCGTCTTGCCGCTCTTCGGATCGTAGCAGATGATGCGGCCGTTGCCGCGGCTCTCCAGCGCGTCGACCGGCCAGTCATGCATCTCGTAGCGGATCGTGGCCTCGCTGAAATAGATCCGGCCGTCGGGCGCGATGTCGAGATCGTCGGCGAGCCGCAGCCGGGAATCGTCGACCACGGAGAAGGCCGAACGATTGGTCTCGTCGGTGACCTTGCTGACGTTGCGCGCGCGGTCGATCTTGTAGAGGCCCATGCCGCCGACGCAGACATGCAGGTCGCCGGCGCGGTCGAAGGCCATGCCGAGCGGCGAGCCGCCGATATGAGCGTAAACCTCCCAGCTCGTGTAGTCCGGCGGCGCGAAGCGGACGATGTCGCCGTGGCGCGTGCCGCAATAGAGATAATCGTCGTCATCGAGGATGACGTCCTCGGGCGACTCGACCTCGCCGAGGCCGATGATCTCGACCTGGCCGAGCCGGTCATTGAGCGCGAACGCGCCGCCGGTCTCGACCGACGTCGAGCGCGGTGTCGGCAGCTCGACATAGGTCGGCGACACGTAGACCTTCGACAGCAGCTTGTCGCGGTTCTTCAGCCAGCGCACGTCGATGAAGACGGCGAGCAGCAGGGTCAGGCCGAGCACCATCGGGCCGGAACCGCTGTTCAGGCCGATGCGCAGCACGCCATTGGTCATGACCAGCACGATGACGGCGCCGATCAGCGCCTTGGCGACCGAGCCGCGGCCGCCACCGAGGCTGTTGCCGCCGAGCACGGCCGCCGTCAGCGCCGAGATCTCCAGGCCCATGCCGGTGTCAGTGCCGGCGCCGCTGAGCCGCGCCGCGTAGAGCACCCCGGCCAGACCGCACAGCATGCCGGAGATCGTATAGGCGGCGCAGACCATACCGCGGACGGAAAGACCAATGTTGTGCGCCGAGCGGCGCGAGCCGCCGATCGCCATCATGCGCCAGCCCGGACGGCTCCGCGTCAGCAGCACGTGGCCGATCAGCGCGACGACCACCAGGATGATGAAGCTCGAAGGCACCTCGGCAACACCGCCGAGTCCGATCATGTCCCAGACGTCGGACTGGTAGAAGCTGACCGACATCGCCTGCGCATATTTCAGGAGCAGCATGTCGACGATCGCGCGCACGATGATGAGCGTCACCAGCGTGGTGAGAAAGGCGCGTAGCCGGAGGAAGCCGATCAGGTAGCCGTTGAGCAGGCCGACGCCGCCGCAGATCAGGACGACGGCGGGGATCGCGAGGCCGACCGGCCAGCCGCCGAGATTGAGCAGCGCCAATGTCATGAAATTGCCGAGCGCGAAATTGGAGCCGACGCTGAGATCGATGCCGCCGACGATGATGACGACCATCATCGCCATGCAGACGAGGCCGAACTCACCGAGCTCGCGGGCGCTGATGGCGAGGTTGGCGCCGCTGAAGAAGTTGGGGATCAACGAGCCGAAGATCGCGATCACGCACAGCAGCACCAGAAACGGGATCGCGTTGTCGATCCACTTCTTCGAGAGCAGTTCGCCGATGACGTGGTCCGGGATGAAGCGATATCTCAGCTTCGTGAAAGTATGGGTCGACGCCAAGGCAGCCTCTGCACGCGATCGCTGGAAATCATTGTCGAGGAGAGCGCGTGGCCGCCGCGACCGGCGGCCACGCCTGAATGAGGCAGATCAGCGCAGCAGCTTGGCGTACTGCTCGGGATCCCAGCAGGTGCCGGCCTTGACGTCGGCCTTGGTCATGACGCGCGTGGGCGAATAGAGCTGGAACTTCATTGTGCCGGCCTTCTGCTTGCCCTGCAGCACCGCGGAGATCGCGGTGAAGGCGTCGCGGCCCATGCCCGGCGCGTCATAATTGATCGCGGCCGAGAAGGTGCCGTCGGCAAGCCGGTCGCACATGCTCTGCGCGCCGCCGCCCGAGGTGACGAAATAGACCTGGTCCTGCTTGCCGGCCTGCTTGATCGCGGCCCCCGTGCCGACGCCCTGGCCATCCCAGACGTCGATGACGCCGCACAGATCCGGGTTTTGCTGCAGCACGGTCTCGGTGATGGCGCGCGCCTTGGAGGCGTCCCAATCGGCCGCCTGGCTCGACACCACCTTGATCTCGGGGTTGGCCTCGAACACCTTCTTGATGCCCTGAACCTGGTAGTAGCTGACGCCGCCGGTGAGCACGCCCTGCACGATCGAGACCTTATGCGAGGTCTCGGTGCCCTTGCCGCATTTGGCGACGACCATCTTGGCTGCCTGCTCGCCCATGGCGATGAAGTCGGGGCCGACGAAAGCGTCGGTCTGCACCGCGCCCTGCATGTTCATCTGGATCACGACGATGCCGGCGGCATTGGCCTGCTTGAGCAGCCGCGCCAGCGATTGCAGGTCCGGGTTCTGCGTCACGATCACGTCGGGCTTCTCGGCGATCAGCGAGGTCAGGCCCTGCGCCATCGCGCCGGTGTTCCAGTTCGGATCCTGCGACTTGAACTTCATGCCGTAACGCTCGGCTTCGGTCTTGACGACGCCGCCCCAGGCCTGCGCCAGGTCGAAGCCGATCGAGATCGGCAGATAGACGATCGACTTGCCCTTGAGCGCGTCGAGCGCCGGCTGCCGATAGGGATCGTTCATGTCGTCGGCGCGGGCGGCACCGATGGCGGCCGCAGCAATTCCGACGAACGCAGTGGCCGCAAGGGCCAGACGATGCATGGTCTTCAAGATGGTCTCCTCCGATATTGTTGATTGAGGCTCGTTGTCGGGGACGTCAGATGTCCCCCTGCTGGCCCGTCTGCTCGTCGCGCGGGTTGAGGATGCTGTCGACGACGATGGCGAGCAGCAGGATCAGGCTCTTGATGACGTTCTGGATCGTGTACTGCACGTCCATGATCGTCATGCCGTTCATCAGCACGCCGATGAGAAGCGCGCCGACGATCACGTTACGGACATTGCCGCGGCCGCCGGAGAGGCCGACGCCGCCGAGCACCACGACCAGGATGACGTCGTAGATCATGTTGGAGTTGACGACGCGGGTGTTCATCGCCTCCGCCGAGGTCGCGGTCACGAGACCGGCCACGAAGGCGATGCCGCCGGCGATGACATATTGCGCAACGAGAATGGGGCGCACCGGCACGCCACCGATCCGCGCGCTGGCGAGGTTGTCGCCGATCGCATAGATGAAGCGTCCGGGCTTGGTGTAGCGCAGGAACAGATAGGCGATCAGCGCCACAACGGCCGCAACCACGATCGGCATGGGAATGCCGAACAGCGCTCCCTGCCCCAGACCCGCAAGCATACCGATGTTGGGTGGCAGATAGACGACGTCGGTGCCGGTGATCAGATGGGCGCGACCGAAGCCGTAGACGAAGGTCGCCATCGCCAAGGTCGCAAACAGTGACGGGATCTCGGCATAGGCGATCAGGATGCCGGTGACGAGGCTCATGCCGAGCGCGAGCAGCAGGCCGATGCCCATCGCGCTTGCGACCGACAGGCCGCTGGCCGCAAGCTGCAGGCTCCACGCCACCGAGATCGCCATGGTCGCCACCAACGACAGGTCGATGCCGCGGCCAAGCACCACGACCAGCATGCCTAGTCCGAGAATTCCGAGCACTGCGACGCTGCGAACCAGAGAGAGCAGATTGCTCGGCGCCAGGAATTTCGGCAACGTCAGCGCGAACAGGATCAGCAGCAGCACCGTGAAGGCGAAGACGATCCGCTCCTGGTTGAAATAGCGAGTCCAAACGCGCATTCGCCGCCCGTCACCTTGTCGCTTCATCCCGGCTCGCCCCGGCGGCAGATGGCATCAGCGTGTCCTCTGCTGATCGCGCAGGACTCGCGGACCGGCTGCGGCGGTCGAGCTAATTGAGGATCGACGCTAGGCGACGACCGCTGGCGCGCGGAAATACGGATTTGAGCTAGCGGCTATATCGTCGCGTTATCAGCGCTCGCCGTGATCAAGGCGCAAGCAACGTGGCGTTCGGCGGCGGCACCGAATCACTTTTTCTCGCACGCTTGTCAATTAGCGGCGCGGACCAGGGCGTTGACATCGGAGCCACAGCGCGAGCCGCCGTCATCTCCCGACTGGCTCGACGGCCATCACAGATCCGGTTCGACGCCCCATCTCCACCCGGTGCGCCCACCCACCCGCCCGTGGCCTAACCGCTCAGCGCCTCCGGACCGCCCCTTCCTGCTCGGCGGATTCTCAATCACGATGTGACCACCTGTTTCTCAGATCTCACCGAGATTTGCCCAAGGTCGGATTGTGCCTCGCACCCCTATTTGTCGAAATAGATGTCGGCGAAGCTCGCATTGATTCCGGTGACGCCGAGCGTGTGGTTCCTGATCGTCTTGTTGAACAGCGTGACGCCGTCGGGCGCGACCAGATGGATGGCTGCAACATCGTCATAGATCAGGTTCTGGAACTTGAACCAGAGCGCTCTGCGCTTCTCGGCATCCGGCTCGACGGCGGCATCTTCGAGCAGCTGGTCGACCACCGGATTGGCGTAGTGCGAGGCGTTCGAGAACGGCAGGCCGATCTTGAAGTTCTTCGACCAGAATGCGCGCTGGATGCCAGGAGTGGGATCGAAGGTGTTGGACAGCGATTCGAGCGTGATGTCGAACTCGCGGCCAGTATAGGTCTTGTTGATGTAGGTCGAGAAATCGAAGAACTGGAAATCGACGGCGATGCCGAGCTTCGTCAGCGCCTGCTTGACGAAGTCGCCGGCCGCCTGCAGGTTGAACGGATTGGCGTAGAGCCGGATCGGGAAACGCGTGCCGTCGGCCTTCTTCGGATAACCGGCCTCGTCGAGCAGCCTGTTCGCCTTCGCGAGATCGAGCGCGTAGGGCTTGATCGACGGATCGACAAACTCGGCCAGCTCAGGACTGACCGCCGACGGCGCGACCTTGCCATAGCCGAAATAGACGAAATCGAGCAGCCGGCCATAGTCGATCGCATGGGCGATCGCGAGCCGCACCCGCTTATCCCTGAGGATCGGGTTGTCATAGTTGAAATAGAGCTGCGTCATGCCGGCATTGTACTCGTAACCGCGCGTCTCTGAGCCGAGATGCGGCAATACCTGCAGCCGCGCGAGATCGGAGCGCGGCACCGGCGGCCCACCGCCGAGGTCGAGCTCGCCGGTCTCGAACGCGACCGAGCGTGCCGCCTGGTCGGCGATGAAGCGCACGATGATGCGGTCGAGATAAGGCTTGCCGGGATCCCAATAATTCGGGTTGCGGTCGAGAATGATGTGGCTGCCCTTGACCCATTCCTTGAACACGAACGGCCCGGTGCCGATCGGCGCGCTGGCGTTCTTGTTGGCAAGCGGATCGGTCCCCTCATAGACGTGCTTCGGCACGATCGGCGATTCCGACGCATCGAGCGCCTTGAGCAGGTACGGCGCCGGCTTGGACAGGATGATGATCGCGGTCAGCGGGTCCGGCGTCTGAACCTCCTGGACGAAGGCGAAGGTGCCGCGCCCGCGTGGATGGTTCTCCTTCAACAGCTTGACCGAATAGGCCACGTCCGCCGAGGTGAAATCTCTGCCGTCGTGCCATTTCACGTTGGGCCTCAGCTTGAAGCTGTAGCGCAGCCCATCCGGGGTAACCTCCCATTCGGTCGCCAGCGCCGGCTGCGGCTTGAAGCCGAAACCGTAGGTCAGGAGGCCCTCGGTCACCTTCGGAGAGATGCGCGTCGATGGACCAGCCGTATGCGCGATCGTCACCAGCGTGGTCGGCTCCTGCTCGACGAGGAAGCGCAGCGTCCCGCCGCGCGGCACCTCGGCGGCGTCGCCGCAGGTCAGTCCAAGCAGAAGCGACAGCGCGACAGCAACACCATTCAAACCGAGAGCACGAGAGCTCATGGGGCCTTCCTTGATTCGAGCGACACGCATCACGACCGGCGATTCCGCCGATACGTCAGCTCTACTACAAACGACGGACCGAATGCTTGCTGATGAATGCCGTCAGCGCGGAACGATCGCAGCGCGTTGTTCGTCGATCGGAGAATGAGCGCTTCGGCCTGGCGCTCGACCACAATCGAGGGCACATCAGCACGCCGCGCTCGGAGCAAGTTCTACAGAGGCGGCCTCACAGGACGGGAGTGATAGCCGCACTGACGCTCATGCGATCGAGAGGCGTTTGTTGCCGATCGCGACGGAAATTTGGAATGGCCAGATCCGCCGTTTCCGCTTTTGCTAGGCCGCTTCTGAAATCACTTGCTGCGGATGGCTGACAAGATGAACTCGCGCTTTGCTTTGCTCACGCGCTCACGGCGCCGTGTGCTGATGAGCGGATTTGCCGCGGCCCTGGTCGCGATGACGGCGCTGCCGGCGGCCTGCGAGGCCGGCGCGCCGAAAAATGGTGGCGACATCGTCTTCCTCATCGACTCCTTGGGGGGCACCTGGATCCCGAACAACAGCGCGATCTCGAGCTTCCAGGGCCACATCTGGGGCCATGTGACCGACAAGCTCGTCTATGTCGATGCCGATGGCAAGGTCAGCCCCTGGATCGCCGAGCGCTGGGAGCAGAACGAGGACGCGACCTCGTTCATCCTGCATTTGAAGAAAGGCGTGACCTTTTCCGATGGCACGCCGCTCGACGCCGCCGCCGTGGTCGCCAATCTCGACATCTGGTACGCCGGACGCAAGAGCGAGGGCATCAACCCGATCGGCCTGTTTCCGAAGACCTACAAGAGCGCCGAGGCGATCGACGCAAGCACGGTCAAGGTCTCCTTCAAGGCGCCGACGCTGGGCTTCATTCCGACGCTCGGCTATCACGGCTCGATCCTGATCTCGCCGAAGACGCTCGCACAACCGGCGAGCCAGCAGGCCGATCTCGGCAAGACCTCCGGCAGCGGTCCCTACGTGGTCGAGTCCTGGAAGGAAGGCGACTTCGTCAAGCTGGTGAAGCGCAAGGACTACAATTGGGGGCCCGCGGCGGTTGGACACACCGGCCCGGCCTTCCTCGAGTCGATCACCTACAAGATCGTCTCCGAGCCGTCGCTGCGGGTGGCCGCCGTTCAGTCCGGGCAGGCCGACGTCGCCTACAATGCCTCGCCACAGGAGCTGAAATCGCTGAAGCAGGCCGGCTTCACCATCGCGACGCCGCGTTATCTCGGCTTCGTCAATGGCTGGGCGATCAACACCAGGCTGGAGCCCTACAACGACGTGAAGGTGCGCCAGGCGCTGCAGGCGTCGATCAACCGCCAGGAGATCATCGATACCGTCTATACGCCAGAATGGAAACTCGCCACATCGTTCATCCAGAGCAACGTCCCCGGCGCGACCGACCAGAGTGCGCTGCTGGCCTACAATCCTGACAAGGCCGGGAAGCTGCTCGACGAAGCCGGCTGGATCAAGGGCGCCAATGGCGTTCGCAGCAAGGACGGCAAGCCGCTCACCTTGACACTCTACTCCAATCCCTATCTCGCAACCGCCAAGGCGGTCGACGAGCTCATCGCCCAGCAGCTCGGCAAGATCGGCTGGAAGGTCTTCATCCGCGCCTATGACGTCGTGACCTTCGGCGAGAAGGTGCAGTTCGGCGGCCCGGCTGTGCCGGCCTATGAGGTGACGCGCAGCTTCATCGACGCCGGCACGGTCGCCAGCATCCTGACCAATGCCAACAATGGCGAGAACTGGTTCGCGCTCGGCGACAGCGACAGCAAGCTCAACGATCTGCGCGACAGGATCGCCGGCGCCGGCACCACCGAGATCCGCGCTCCGCTGCTCGACGAGCTGCAGCGCTATGTGCTCGAGCAGGGCTATTTCATCCCGCGCACCCAGATCGTCCAGCGCATCTACGTGCAGTCGCCGCGGCTCAAGGGCGAGGTCTACAACGGCATCGCCTATGCCAGCTACTACACGGCGACCAAGGGCGAGTAGCCGTGCGAAACGAACGTTCGAGGAGACGGCCTGGATGAACAACGCCTACGCTGCCTTTGCGGCAAGGCGCCTCGTCCAGGCGCTCGTCGTCATCCTGCTGGCCTATGTCTTCACCTTCGTCGTCGTCAGCATCCTGCCGGGCGATCCGATCACCAACGTGCTGCGCGATCCGCAGAACGGCTTCAGCGAGGATGAGATCCGGCAGATCATCGCCGCCCAGGGCCTGGACCAGCCGGTGCTGGTCCAGCTGTGGACGTCGCTGACGCGCTTCTTGACCGGCGATTTCGGGCTGTCGATGCGCTCGAGCCGGCCGGTTGGCACACTGATCGCCGAGGTTCTTCCCTCGACGCTGATCCTGGCTTCGTCGGGCTTCGCGGTCGCGCTCGTGCTCGCGACCGGCATTGCCTACGGCACCCAGCTGGTCCCCAAGCGATACGGCCAGGGGCTGCTGCGCGGTTTTCCATCGCTGTTCCTGTCGGTGCCCAATTTCGTCATCGGCCTGGTGCTGATCCATTTGTTCGGCTTTCAGCTCGGACTGTTCAGGGTGATCGCGCCCAACAGCTTCTGGGCGACGGTCTTCGCCGCGATCGCGCTCGGCATTCCCGTATCGGCGCAGATCGCCGAGGTGCTGATCGCCAATCTCGACCATGAGCGGGCGCAGGACTACGCCGCCGTCGCCCGCAGCCGCGGCCTCGGGCCATTCCGGCTGTTCGCCAGACACCTGCTCAAGCCGTCGTCGCTGCCGGTCGTCACCATCATCGCGCTCACGCTCGGCGAGCTGCTCGGCGGCTCGCTGATCACCGAGACGGTGTTCGGACGCACCGGCATCGGCAGCCTGGTGCAGCGCTCGGTGAGCACGCAGGATCTGCCGGTCCTGCAGGCGGTGGTCTCGCTCGCCGCGGTCGTGTTCGTGCTGGTGAACCTGCTGGCCGATCTGGTCTACCCCCTGCTCGACCCGCGCGTAAAACTCGTCGGTGCCGCCAGCCGGCGTCCGACCACGGCTGACGACGGCGCCTCCCAGGCGGTGACACCATGAGCCTGCTCTCCCCAACCGCCCCCGTCACGACAACGAGCCGGCTCGCCGCCCTCAAGGTACCGCCGACCGTCCTGCTCTCCTTCGTGGTGATTGCGCTCGTGATCGCCTGGTCGGTCGCACCGGGTCTCTTCACCAGCCACAGTCCCATCAACGGTGTTCCTGCCGACAAGCTGCTCGGCCCCAGCGCCGCGCATTGGTTCGGCACCGACCATCTCGGCCGCGACCTCTATGCACGCGTCGTCCATGGCACGGCCTCGTCGGTGAGCTCGGCGCTGATCGCCGTGATCATCGCAGCCGTTGCCGGCGGCCTGATCGGCCTGCTCGCCGGCTTCTTCGGCGGCTGGGTCGACATCCTGCTCGCGCGTCTCGTCGACGTGCTGCTGGCGATCCCGCATTTCCTGCTCGCCGTGATCATCGTCACCGCGCTTGGCTTCGACACCACCAATGCGGCGATCGCCACCGGCATCTCGGCGGTGGCAGTGTTCGCCCGGGTGATGCGCGCCGAGGTGATCAAGACCCGGCAGGCTGTGTTCGTCGAGGCCTCGTTCCTGCTCGGCGGCTCGCGTTGGCACATCCTGCTGCGTCACGTGCTGCCGAATGCGTCGCGCTCGGTGCTGCCGCTCGCGGTGCTACAGTTCGGCCTGTCGATCCTGGTGATCGCCAGCCTCGCCTTCCTCGGCTATGGCGACCCGCCGCCCGCCTCCGACTGGGGCCTGCTGATTTCGATCGGCAAGGATTACCTGAAATGGCCGTGGCTGGTGTACGCCCCCGCTTTCGTCACGATCGGGACCGTCCTCTCATTGAACAGGATCAGCCGATGGCTTCGCCAAACAGACTGATCGCCACGCCGCGCCGTGACGACATCGAAGCGCCGTCTCTGCAGCCGGCGACTCCCCTGCTCCGCGTCGATGCCCTGTCGGTGTCCTATGGCCGGCAGCAGGTCGTCTCCGACGTCAGCTTCGCCCTCAGCCGCGGCCAGAGCCTGGCGCTGATCGGCGAATCCGGCTCGGGCAAGTCGACCATCGCACGCGCGGTGCTGCGGCTGCTGCCGAATGGCGGACATGCCACCGGCCGCATCACGTTCGACGGCCGGGATGTGCTCGAACTGTCCGAGCGTCGCTTCCGGCCGCTGCGCGGCCGCGCCATCGGCTTCGTGCCGCAGGATCCCGGCAATGCGCTCAATCCGGTGCGCAGCATCGGGGCGCAGGCGATGGAGGCGGCGGCCCTGCTGGACGAGCCGGATGACAGAGTCCGCAAGCAGCGTATCCTTGAGACGTTCGCCCAGGTCGGGCTCGATCATCCGCAGCGCGTCTGCGACTCCTATCCGCATCAGCTGTCCGGCGGCATGCTGCAGCGTGTGCTGATCGGGCTCGCGGTGCTGCCACGGCCGGCGTTGCTGGTGGCCGACGAGCCGACATCCGCGCTCGACGTCACGATCCAGAAGCGCATCCTCGACCTGCTCACGCGGTTGCAGTCCGAGCTCGACATCAGCCTGCTGCTGATCACCCATGATCTGGCGATCGCGGCCGAGCGCGCCGATGCACTCGTCGTGCTCAAGGACGGCGTCATCCAGGAAGCCGGCCGAACCGCTGCGATCTTCGCCTCGCCGCGCTCGGCCTATGCCCGCGAGCTGCAGGCCGACGTCCCCGCGCTCAACCCCGACCGTTACCGTGCGCTGCGCGATCCGGGCTTCCGCCGCCGCGATGCTGGTGCCACGGCGAAGATCGAGGTGCGCGCCGTCACCAAGACATTCGCCGTCGACGGCAGGACGTTGACCGCCGTCGACAATGTCTCATTCGCCGTGCCGGCGGGCACGACGCACGCGCTGGTCGGCGAATCCGGCTCCGGCAAGACCACGACGATCCGGCTGCTGCTCGGGCTGGAGACGCCCGACAGCGGGACGATCTCGGTCGCCGGCGAGCAGCTCAGCGGCCGGTCGCCGGCCACGCTGCGCGCGGCGTGGCGGCATTTGCAGCTGATCTATCAGAACCCGTTCACCTCGCTCGATCCGACCTGGACCGTGGAGAAGTTGGTACGCGAACCGCTGGATCGCTTTGGGATCGGTACGCGCAAGGCGCGCAACGCCCAGGTCCGGCAGTCCCTGGCCGATGTCGGTCTCGGCGAGCATTTGCTCGCGCGCAAACCGGGCGCCCTGTCCGGTGGCCAGCGCCAGCGCGTGGCGATCGCGCGCGCGCTCGTGCTGCGGCCGGATGTGATCGTGCTCGACGAGCCGACCTCCGCGCTGGACGTCACCGTCCAGGCCGACATCGTCGAGGTCCTGCTCTCGCTGCAGGCCAATCTGGGTCTCACTTACGTGTTCGTGTCGCATGATCTGGCGCTGGTGCGCCAGCTCGCCCACACCGTCTCGGTGATGCATCGCGGGCGTATCGTCGAGCATGGCGCCGTCGGCGAGATCTTCGATCATCCGCAGCAGCCCTACACGCGGTCGCTGCTCGCCTCGATCCCTTCCGGCACCACCGGCCGCGTGTCGCCGTCGCGGCCTCGCGCCGTCGTGACGGCGGATGCGCCGGGCTAGACCAACGCTCTCGTCGACACCAAGAGACTCGTGGACAGCAGGCAATGGCAAGGGGCCGACGTCATGACGCCGGCCTTGCCATCTATTCCGCCGCGACGTTGAGGGGCCCGCGCCAGATCGCCGACGCGTACAGCTCGCCGCCGAAATCTGGATCGACGCTGCCGTTGATGCGCGCCTCGTGCGCCGGCAGGTCGTCGAGGAACAGATCACGGCTGATTCGCGACACCACCCCCGGAATGTCACGCTTGAAGCTCGGGACGTCGCCGACCGGCAGACCATAGCTGACGAAGGCCGCCGGATTGAACACGTGGATGTTCTTCAGATAGGGCGCCCGGCCCGGCTGCTTCTCGAGATATTCGTGACCGGCGCCGAGATACGGATAGGTGCCGAGGCCATCGTCCTGCTCGTCGGACGGCGGCGTGAAGCGATCGCGCCACAGCAGAATGTGGTCGGCAAAGTCCGCCAGCTCCGGCCGGCGATGCGCATCGACGGTATACCCGGTGCCGAGAATGACGAAGTCGAACTTGAAGTCGCCGCGCGGCGTCACGCCGACCACGCGCTCGTCTTCGGTCCTCACATCGGTCCAAGGGGACGACAGATGCAGATGGAAATTGCGATGCTTGACGGCACGAGCGATCGCATCCGGCGGCGGCGTCGAGCCGGCCTGACGGAAGCGGATGGCCTGGTGCCAGCGGATCGCATCCGGGAGCGCGCCGTAATTGTCATAGGCGCCAGGATAGCCGCGGATGCGGATCACCGGCAGCGAAGCGAGCTCATGACGGCGCGCGAACAGATGCACCTCGGCCGCCCCGCTTTCGAGCGCGACCGCCGCCGCGTCGAACGCCGACGCCGCGCTTCCGACCACTGCCACCGACCTGCCCCGCAACGCCGGAAAGTCGATCGCCTGCGACGTATGCGCATAGAGCGAGGGCGGCAGCCTGTGCGCAATCACCTCCGGCACGTAAGGTCCACCAGCGCCGAGAAAGCCGTTCGCGAGGACGACCTTGCGCGTGGTCTCCGTCCGCGTCTTGCCGTCGCGCTCGATATGCAGCTTGAGATGATCGGCCGCCGGCTCGATGCGCAGCAGCCGCGTGCCATATTGGACCTTGATGTTGAGCACCGAACGGTACCAGTCGAGATAAGCCGCCCAGTCGACCCGCGCGATGCGGTCGATCTCGGCATAGGCGGCCTCGCCATGGCGAGCCTCATACCAGGCCTGGAAGCTCAGACCCGGCAGGCCGAGCTCCGGCCCCGGCAGACTCTTCGGCGTACGCAGCTTGTTCATGCGCGCCGTCGTCAGCCAGATGCCGCTGTTGGCTGCATCCTTCGCCGCGTCGATCACCGCCACCTTGCCGATACCTGAGCGACGCAACGCGAACGCAAACGTGCTGCCGGAATGTCCGCCGCCGACCACGACGACGTTATGATCGACGCCGTTGCGATCAGGCACCCAGTTCTGCGGATCGGGGCCGATCAGCCGTAGCGTGTCGCGCGCGGGACCATCGAGATTGGGTTGGGACATCTATCGTCTCCGGAGCTGGTATCAGTGGACGTAGGGAAAGCCGTAGCGTTCTGCGAGATAGCTGAGGATTCGGCGGGGATCGTCGATGAAGCGGCGGCCATTCGCCACTTGCACGTCGGCCGGGACCGGCTTGTCATCGGCGAAGATCAGCACCGGAAGGGACTGATGCGGCTCGCCGAGCAGCGCCACGACTGCCTCACGCGGCCGATCGAACGGCAGACGATAAACCTCGATCTGCGTCGCAAGGCCCGGGAACGACCCGAGCAGCCCCTCGATCGCATTGCAGTGCGGGCAGACGAAGAAGCGTCCAGGACGCGCGACGTCGCGAAATCCCGGCGCGAGAAGGAAAAGCCGATCGCCGCTCATGCTGGAGTATCACCAAAGGATCGACGCATTGGTCTCATCCTAGAAGCGATCGGCATGCGGTCAATGAAACAGAACATGCTTTGTTTGCGCGTTGATGCAACGATCGACTGATGAGGATGGCGATCGTGAAACGATCCATATGCCGAGTTAGCAATTCGCGTTTCTCAGTGTGAGCTCGCCGATCGCGGTTAGCCTTCGCATCCGTCGACGCGGGCAATTCGCCTTCCAGACGAAGTGCCATCAACGACGCATTCGTGCTCGCATCGCGGGCAAGAAGGCAAATCCATTTCATCGACAGCATCAGCAGCACACAGCTAGAGTTTCGAATATTGCGCAGCCGGCTCACGCCACGTTCCTGCGCCGCAGCGTCTCAACGGATATCGCCATGCCAGACCCTATCGCCGTCATCAGCCTTCAACAGGACACGCCGGAGCTCGCCCGCGCCTATGAGCAGCTCGGCGTCATCCAGTTCAACCATGGCAAGCTGCTGCTCGAACCGCTGGCGTTGAGATCCGGCGAGCGGGTGCTCGACGTCGGCACCGGAACCGGCCGGCTTGCCGAATTCGCTGCCCATCTGGTCGGCCCCAAAGGCCACGTCGTCGGCATCGATCCGCTGGAGAGCCGCATTGCCATCGCCCGGCTACGCCAGTCGACTAACCTCGTGTTCGACACCGGCCGTGCCGAGGATCTGTCCCGCTTCGCGGCCGGCGAATTCGACGTCATCTATTTCAACAGCGTGCTGCACTGGATCGCCGACAAGCGCACAGTGCTGGCCGAGGCTCAACGGGTGCTGCGGCCGGGCGGCCGCATCGGGCTCACCATTCAGGACCCGACGGCGCCGCACCAATCCCGACTCCTGCTGCGGCGCGCGGTGGCCGAGTCCGGGCTCGACGCTGGGCGACTGACCGCTCATGGCGTTCACGCCGCGACCGACGACGAGCTGCGTGCATTGTTCGATCAGACGGGATTCGTCGATTATCGCAGCGAGCTGCGGACCCTGGTGGAGACGCATGGCAGCGCCGACGAGCTGCTCGGCTGGTCCGAGAGCAGCGCCTTCGGCAACTTCCTGGACGGCTTTTCCTATGCCGAAGGCAAGCGGATTCGCGCGGCCTTCGCCGAACTGGTCGAGGCGCATCGCACCCCCGAAGGCCTGAAGCTCGCCCGCTACCTGCGCTACGCTTTCGCGCGCAAGCCGGATTAGTTCGACTGCGTCACGGCAAACGTCAAGCGGCGGCCCGCGCGCGTCACGGGCCGCCGCTCGCATGTTGACACCCGATGTCAGGCAGCCCGATGGACTGGCTTCGGCGCCTTGACACGAGTCACGCTCTTGCGGCCGTCGACGCCGACCGGAATGTCGCCGTCGATGGTCGCGCGCCGCACGATGCGGCGCTGATCTCCGTAGTCGTTGACGGCGATGTGCTGGGTCGCGCGGTTGTCCCAGATCGCGATGTCGCCCTGCTTCCAGCGCCAGCGCACGGTGTTCTCCGGCGCGGTGATGTAGGACTGGAACAGGTCGAACAGCTTCTGACCGTCGGCCTTACGGATGCCGACAAAGCGCTGGACGAAATTGCCGAGCAGCAGCGTGCGCTCGCCGGTCTCCGGATGCACGCGAACGACAGGATGCTCGGTCTCGTAGATCGTGCCGGTGAACACCTCCTCGAAATGCTTGCGGTCGGCCTCGGTCGCCCGGCTCCTTGTCGCCGCATAGTCGTAGGCGTTGCTGTGCACGGCCCACAGCTCATCCGCCAGCCGCTGCAGAGGCGCCGGAAGATCCTGATAGGCGGCAGCCGTGTTCGACCAGATCGTGTCGCCGCCGAATTCGGGGATCACGACGCCGCGCAGCACGGCCGCCTTGGGATAGGCATCCACGAACGTCACATCCGTATGCCAGGAATCGGCGCGGCCGCCGCCGCGACCGGAATCGAGTTCGAGGATCGACGCCGTGCCCTTGATGGCGCCGACGGTCGGATGCGGAACGAGATCGCCGAGCCGCCTGGCAAAGCGCTCCTGCTCGGTATCGTCGAGATGGTCCTGGCCGCGGAAGAAGATGACGCGATGCTGCAGCAGGAGATCGTTGATCTCCTTGACGAGCGCATCGGGCAGATCACCCGACAATCGCACATTGCGGATCTCGGCGCCGATCCGGGCCGACAGCCTGGAGACATCGGATGACTGGATCGACCGCCCTGCGGTCGGAGTTGATTGCGGAACTGAGTGGACGCTGGCCATGGCGGGCTCCCGATGCGTTTCTGGCGTGTGACGTCGCCGATTGTCTGCGTCGCGAATGGCGGAGTCCGATCGGCGACGTCAGACGAAGGCTATACGCAAGCCCGCAGAATTGGCTTTCAAACTTGTCAGTTCCAAAAGAAGGGACAACTTTCGCGCGGTGCCTGACTTGGAACAACGCACGCCTTCTCAGTTCGTCGCGATCTCTGGCCGGGCCTTCAGGTCGTGCCGCGTCTCAGACATTGCGCCACCGCACCAGCCGATGCTCGATCGCGCTGGCACTGCGATCCACGATGAATCCGACCAGGCCGACCACGACGATCCCGAGCATCACCAGCGCCATCTCGAAGCGCTCGCGCCCGGCGATGATCAGGCCGCCGATACCGGGCCCGGCGGCCATGAAATACTCGGCGCCGATGGTCGCCAGCCACGCATAGATCAGTCCGAGATGCAGTCCCGTCAGCACCGAGGGCGTCGCCGCCGGCAGATACAGCGACCACACCAGCTGAGGCCCGCTGAACCGGAAGACCTCGCCGACTTCCCTGAGCTTGGTCGAGGTGGAGCGCACGCCCTCGACCGTGTTGAGGATGACGGGGATGGATGCGGCGAGCGCGATGAACACGATCTTGGCCGCCTCGTCGAAGCCGAACCACAGCGATATCAGAGGAATCCAGGCCAGCAGCGCGATTTGCTTGAGGCCGTTGAACCACGTCGTGAAGATGCGATCGGCAATGCTGGAGAGACCGAGCAGCAGGCCGACGAGGATGCCGACGCCGGCACCGAGCGCGAAGCCGAGCAGATCGCGCTTCAGGCTGGCCGCCAGCGCGTGAGGCAATTCGCCGTTCGCGACCTCCTGCCAGGCAACGCCGGCGACTTTTTCCAGCGGCGGCAGGAATTGCGGATTGACCAGACCCGAATGACTGCCGATCTCCCAGGCGACGAGCAGCAGCAGCGGCAGCACAAGCCCGCGCCGCAAGGCAGTCGTGGCTGACGGCGTCGCGATATTCTCAGACGCCATCCGTGCGCCACCGTTGCAGCCGCGCCTCGACCGCCGCCAGCAGCTTGTCGCTGGCGAAGCCGATGATGCCGATCACGATCATCGCGACAAGCACCGTGTCGAGCCAGAACATCTGCCGGCCCCAGACCAGGAGATAGCCGAGCCCCTCGGACGAGGCGAGCAGCTCGACGCTGACCAGCGCGATCCAGGCATGGGTCAGTCCGTAGCGCAGGCCGGTGAAGATCGGCGGCACTGCACCGGGCAGCACGACATGGCGCAGCATCTGCAGCGGCGAGAAGCGGAACGTCTCGCCGACCTCGACCAGCGCGCGCGGCACGTTGGCGATCCCGGCACTGGTATTCATCGCGACCGGCACGAACGCTGCCTTGGCGATGACCACGATCTTCAAAGTCTCGCCGATGCCGAGCAACAGCATCGCCAGCGGGATCCAGGCCAGCGCGGGCACCTGTGCGATCGCCGTGAACAGCGGGCGGACATGATCGTCGACCCGCCGCGACAGGCCCATCGCAGCGCCGAGCGCGAGGCCCGCGCCGGCGCCGACCGCAAAGCCGAGCAGCACCCGCAGCAGGCTGATGCCGACATGCTGCGCCAGTTCGCCGCTCGCGAGCATCTCGTTGAGCGTATGCAACACGTCGGCCGGCCGCGGCAGGATCTGTTCGGCCAGCCAGCCGCGCTCGCTGCCGATGATCCAGATCGGCAGCGTGACGGCCGGGAAGATCAGGAGCCAAGCTGTCGCCTTCGCGCGCGTGATCAGCGCCAACAACATCATGGTGCCAGACCATTCGCGCCAGCCCCGCGCGGCGAACGCACGCCTCGTACTCAGAGCCGTCTCGAGAATCGCATCGCTCATGCGTCACTCCGGCTGCCCGGACTCAGCTGCGGATCGGCCGCGCCGTCATGTTCGAGCGTGCGCAGCACCTCGTTGCGGAGCCGGACCAGATCGTCGTCGCTGCGTGCGCGCGGCCGGGCCGCCGGAACATCGAAGATGCGCGAGATGCGCCCGGGCCGCGGCGCCAGCACGACGACACGGTCGCCGAGAAACACCGCCTCGTCGACGTCATGGGTGACCAGGATCATGGTGATTTTCTCATGCGCCCAGATGCGCTGCAGCTCGGTCTGCAGCCGGGCACGGGTCAGCGCATCGAGCGCGCCGAACGGCTCGTCGAGCAGCAGCAGCCGCGGCCGGTTGACCAGCCCGCGCGCGATCGCCGCACGCTGCGCCATGCCGCCCGACAACTGATGCGGATAGGCCTCGGCAAAGCCGTCGAGGCCGACCAGCGCGATATGCGCCGCGACCGCCGCGCGCTTGTCGGCCTCGCTGATCGGCGCGTTCTTCAGGCCGAGCGCGATGTTCTGGCGGACCGTGGCCCAGGGAAACAGCCGCGGCTCCTGGAACACGATGCCGCGCTCCAGGCTCGTACCGGTGACGGCTTCGCCGTCCTGCACGATGCTGCCCTTGTAATCGCGATCGAGCCCGGCGATCAGGCGCAGCAAGGTGGACTTGCCGCAGCCGCTGGGGCCCAGGAGCGCGACGAACTCGCCGGGCCTTACCGTCAGCGAGACATCGTTGAGCGCTGCGATCGGCGCGCCATTGACGGTGAACGCCTTGGAGACGCCACGCACCTCCAGCCGGCCGCGGGCGGCCGCCTGATCTGCGTTCGGCGTCTCGGCACGAATGGCCCGTTCAGCCGCGCGGCTCATTGGCCCGCCGCCACCGGCTTGCCGTCCGCGCCGAATTCGGTCCAGTATCCGACCAGCCCCTGCTCCTTCAGCGCCTTGTCGAGGAAGGAACGGTCGAACCAGCCGTCGATCTCGACGTTGCGGCGGAGCAGGCCGAACTCCTTGGCCTGCCGCGCCTGGACGCGATAGCTCTCGATGATCGAGGCGTCGATGATCGGCGTGTTGCGGTATTTCAGCTCCTGGTCCTTGAAGTCGAACCGATAGCCCGCCGCCGGGAAGCCGGAGCGCGCCGAGATCTCGAAGAACGCCTCGCGATTGGCTTCGTCCGACGACCAGCGCGCCGCGCGCACGATCGCCGAGACGATCTTCTGCGTCACGTCGGGATGGGTGGTGATGAAGCTCTCCTGCCCGATCAAGGTCGAGTGCCGCTCATAGGCTGGATTATCGCCCTTGGTCGTGTAGATGATGTCGGCGATGTTCTTCTCCACCAGGCTTGCCAGCGGGAAGTTCCCGAAGGCCGCGTCGATGTCGCGCAACGTCAGCGCGGCATTGGTCGTCGCCGTATCCATGTTGATGACCTGGACGTCCTTCTCCTGCAGGCCATAGCCCGCCAGCACCTTCACCGCCGCGAGATGGTTGTTGGTGCCGCGGAAGATCGAGACCTTGCGCCCCTTGAGGTCGGCGACCTTGCGGATCGGGGAGTCCTTCGGCACGGCAAGGTAGATCGGCGCGTGCGCGCCCGAGGCCAGCAGGATCTTCGTCTTCAGCCCGTTGGCGCGGCCGATGATCTGCGGCAGGTCGCCCTGCAGAGCGAAATCGAGCTGGTTATTGGCGAAGGCCTCGTTCACGGCGGGGCCCGCGCCCTTGAAGAACGACCATTCGATCTTGACGTCCGGCAGGTCGCGCAGCTCCTGCTCGACATAGCGCTCGGCATGGGCGATCGCAGCCGACGAGCCGCCGGAGAACTGCCGGTTGTCGGCCCCGACCGAGGCGAAGCCGATCCGCACCGTCAGCGGCTCGGCTGCGGCCTCTGCCAGGCTGAGCAGACCGAGGGCCAGCGCTGCTGCCAGCCCGATCGAGAATTGCTTGCGCGTCGACATCATGTCTCTCATTCCTCTTCCGGTCGCTGCGCCTCGGGAGCCGGCGGAGCTCGCTCCCGAGACGCAGCCGCCGATCCTGTTCAGGACGCCTTGGTGTCGAAGCCGGCCGGAATGAACGCCGGCAGCTTCTCCTCGATGAACTGCTTGACCTCCGGCGACTTGAAGACCTCGATAAAGGCCTTCAGCTTCGGATTGTCCTTCTTGTCGGCGCGCGCGGTGAAGCGCAGCACCAGGCCATCGTCGATCGTCCGGTCGATGATAAGTGCGGATTTCGGATCGCCGCCGGCCGGGATCAGATAGGTGATGTTGACCAAAGCGAGCGTGACGTCGTCGAGCGAGCGGTAGGTCTGCGCGGGATCGAGCTCGACGATCTTCAGATTCTTCGGGTTCTCGATGATGTCGAATTTCGAGACCGAGAACCCCTTGCCCGGCGTCAGCTTGATCAGGCCGGCCCGCTCCAGCAGGATCAGCCCGCGCGCGCCATTGAGCGGCTCATTGGGGATGGCGACAGACGCGCCCTCCTTGACCTCGTCGAGCGCCTTGATCTTCTTCGAGAACAGCCCGACCGGCGCGATCACGCCGACCTTGTCGACCTGCACGAAATTATAGCCGCGCTGCTTGTTCTGCAGGGCGAGATAGGTGGCGTGCTGGAACAGATTGGCATCGACGTCACCCGAATTGACAACCTCGTTGATCGCGACCCAATCGGACAGCTCGACGACCTTGACGTCCTGGCCCTTTTCCTTGGCGAGCTTGGCGGCGAAGCCGACGAGCTGCCCGATCGGGCCGGCGCTGGTCGAGATCTTGAGCGGCTCATCAGCGCGACCTGCCACTGAAAGTCCGGATACGAGGCCCAAGGCGAGCGCCACGCGCAACAACATCTTCATCAATATCACATCCTCATGGTCGCGGGCGGCATCGACCGCCGGGCTAACAATGATGTGCAGGGACCGCGTGCCTGTCGAGCACCTGCGAGAAAAAACGATGCGCATCCTTTGTTGCGCGGTTGCGTGGCCGGTTTCTTCCCTGATCGCTGCATCGAGGGACTTATTTGTTGTTCGGCTTCACGTTCCCCCGCCTGCATCGCACGACATATTCTGCTCATCAGCCGATCAGACGCGTCACTGCGGGGCTTATGCCGAGGCTTCTGCCCGCCGGTTAAACCATGTCGTTTCGGCACATGACGGCAGAAGGATTGCTATTAGGCCGGCTTGAAATCGAAACAACGTGCTCCACGTGAGCTGCTATCGTCGGTGCAGACAGGCAGCGCCATATCGTAGGACTCGCGTTGAGCCGCACGTCTATCCGCACACTGGAAATCGCCCATGACCAAGCCGCGAGAGCTCCGGATCAACGCCTTCAACATGATGGCGCCGAGCCACAATTGGGGCGGACTGTGGTCGCATCCGCGCGACCGTTCGGTCGACTACAACACGCTGGACTATTGGGTCGACTATGCCAGGACGGCCGAGCGTGGCCTGCTCGACGGCATCTTCCTCGCCGACGTCTTCGGCGTCTATGACGTGTACGGTAACAGTCCCGACACCGCGCTGGCGCAGGCGATCCAGCTACCGAACGCCGAGCCGACGCTGCTGGTGTCGGCGATGGCGCTCGTCACCCGGCATCTCGGCTTCGGCATCACCGCGAACCTGACCTACGAGCACCCCTACCAGTTCGCGCGGCGCTTCTCGACGCTCGATCATCTCAGCGGCGGCCGGATCGGCTGGAACATCGTGACCGGCTATCTCGACAGCGGCGCGCGTGGCATGGGCCTGCCGAACAACCGCGCCCATGACGACCGCTACGATGCGGCGGATGAGTTCCTCGCCGCTGTCTACAAGCTCTGGGAGGGCAGCTGGCAGCCCGGCGCGGTGCGCCGCGACCGCGCCGCGGGCCTGTTCACCGATTCATCGAAAGTGCACCGGGTCCGGCATGACGCCGCGCATTTCAAGGTCGACGGCATCCATCTCGCCGAGCCCTCGCCGCAGCGCACGCCCCTGCTCTACCAGGCCGGCACGTCGACGCGCGGCCGCGCGTTCGCCGCCCGGCATGCCGAAGCGATCTTCCTGAACGGCCAGACGCGGCCGGTGCTGGCGCGCGCCGTGCGCGAGATCCGGGAGGCGGCAAAGGACGCCGGCCGCGATCCCTATGACATCCGCCTGTTCGCCGGCGCCACCGTCATCGTGGCGCCGACGCGGGCCGAGGCGCATGACCTGCTCGCCGACTACGCAGCCCATGTCGACCAGGCCGGACAGCTCGCGCTGCTCTCAGGCTGGGCCGGCATCGATTTCTCGACCTACAATCCGGACGACCCCATCCGCTATGTCGAGAGCAATGCCATCCAGTCGATGGTCGAGAACTTTACCGTACGCAGCGAGCGTCCGGTCCGCATCGGCGATCTTGCCGCCCTGAGCCGGGCCGGCGCGCGCTCGCCCTTCGTCGTCGGCTCACCGCAGGACGTCGCCGACGAGCTGATCGCCTGGGCCGACGAGACCGACGTCGACGGCTTCAACCTGTTCCGCCTGGTGGCGCCGGAATCCCTCGAAGCCTTCGTCGATCTGGTGGTGCCGGAACTGCAGTCGCGCGGCGTGTACAAGACGGCCTATCGCGACGGCACCTTGCGAGAAAAGCTATTCCCCGGCCGCGGCCCCCTGCTGCACACGACGCATCCCGGCGCCGGCTATCGCGATCCTGCAACCTTGCAGTCCAGTCACCACGCAAGAGACGCGGCCGAGTGACATACGTAAGGGTTCGAGCGCGAACGGCTCCACGCGAGCGAACATGGACATTTTAGAGGGCAGACGGCACCATATTGCTGCCCTCCAACGCTGCCCTCCCACATCGAACCAGATCGGCTAGGCCGCCTCGACCGCCGGAACAGGCAACGCCGTCACTGATTTGATCTTCTCCATTGCGAACCTTGACGTCACGTTCTTCAAGGCTACGGCACCGATCAGCTTCTTGTAGAACAGATCATAGCTCTGCATGTCGGCCACGACCACGCGCAGCATGTAGTCGACGTCGCCTGCCATGCGGTAGAATTCCATGACTTCCGGCATTGCGCTGACCACCTCGGCAAACGTCTTCAGCCATGCGTCCGAATGATCGCCGCTTTCGACGGACACGAACACCGACAATCCGAGACCGATCTTGTTCTGATCGACCAGCGCGACCTTGCCTTTGATGATGCCATCGGCCTCCAGGCGCTGAATCCGCTTCCAGCAAGGCGTCGAGGACAGGCCGACACGCTCGCCGATTTCGGCGACCGACAGCGCCGCATTCTCCTGCAGCACCGTCAGGATCTTGCGATCGATGGTGTCGATACGCCTTGATGCATTCGACGAGGACACAGCAACATCCGCCATTCGGGAAACTTTCTTCTAATAACTTGACCACAAGAACTCTGCATAGAAGCATATTCTATTCAAGCTGATATTTGGCGCGTAAAAGTGCGAGATTGTGAAATATCTCTTCTCGAAATGGCACCCCGCCGCAACGGTCATTCTTTCTCGCGCCATGGCGGACGACCGCTGCCGGCAGAGAGCGCAAGGCAAGGGACGAGGAGGAGCAATACAGCCTCTGGATCGCGTCAGACGAGGATCGCGCGCAGCGACGTCCGGCGCTTTACCGACCCAACATGGCCAGTACCGGCCGGCAGGGTCGACATCGGCTCGTGACCGCAGCGAGAGCAGCGCGCCCCCATAGACGAGCTGCCCCCGATGCGAGGTCGTCACCCCGCCGAAGGCAGCGCCGGCTCACCGAGCGTCAGCATCAGCCGATTGGCCCAGTTGAAGAACGCCGCCGCGTGAATCGCGTCGGAAATGGCGAGGTCGTCGAGACCCGCTGCGCGGAGCGCGGCGATCTCGTCCTGGCCAAACGCAACCGGGGTCTCAGTCAGCGCGACCGAGGCCGCGACGATCGCCTTCCAGCGCGCGTCGAGCTCGACGGTCACGCCTTCCGCCAACAAGCGTTCGATATCCTCGCCGCGCTTGGAATAGGTGGCGGAGAAGCGCGCATGGACCGAGGCGCAGTAGATGCAGCCATTGAAGCGCGACACCGCAGCCGCAGCCAGCTCGCGCTCGGCGCGCGGCAATCCGGCATCGCTGTTGTAGAAGATGTCCTTGTCGGTCAGCGTGCGCGCCTTGAGGATCGCAGGATCGCTCGCCAGCAGCCGGAAATAGGCCGATTTGGCACGGGCGCGATCGATCAGCGCGTCCTGCTGCTCGGCGCTGAGGCTCTCTTCCGCCGGCGGCTGCAGCCAGGGCAGCCAGTCGAGCTGCGCCTGGGTGAAAACCTCCGGCGCAACGTGGCCGGAATGCGTGACGACGGTGTCAGACATGGGCAGCTTCCTCGGAGCGCGGCTCGGCCGCAGTGGCGTTCAGGGCGATCAGGCCGGCGACGACACGCGACTGGAAGGAGACGAAGGCGATGATCTGCGACAGCGTGACAATCGACGGCGTGGTCCAGCCGGCGTCGAGCAGCGCCTGCAGATCGGCCGGACCGGCATCGCGCGGATGCAGGACCAGGAGATGCGCATGACGGAACGCCGCGGCGAGACGCGTGCCGAGCGCCTCGCGCGCCGCTGCATCGGGCTCGTAGACGGGACCGGCGACGGTTTCATGCGACAGCGGACCGTCGGGATAGCGGCCATAAGGCCCCTTGGTCCGACCCTGCGCAAGCTCACGGCCCACCGCCTCGCCCGTCGCAGCGCCGAGGCGAGCGGTCTCCGCGAGATAGAACGACGCCGTTGCTGGCTCGCCCGTCAATCCTGCAACGAAGGCGGCGACCGCCAAGCGTTCAATCCGAGAGACTTCACCCGGCGTCGCCGGCGCAAACAGCGCATCGAAGCTCGCCTGCGCATTGTCGCGCGCCTGCCCCCGGCGTCGCCGGATCAGATCAAGCGAGGACCCCGGAACAATGCCGACGAGCTGGTCGATGACGTCGATCTTGATGGACATGGCGGACTCCGATCAGCCGACGCTCGCGAGCAACGGCTTCGCGGGCGTATGCCGGTTGACCCAGCCCAGCGCCGGCGCGACATGCGCCGCGGTGAGCTCGATCGAACGCAAAGTGTGAGGATGCGGCGGATCGACGGAATGGACCTGGAACACGAGGTCGGTCGCGCGCGCCAGCACGCTGTCGGCACGCAGCGTCTCGATGACATCGTCCGGCGTGCCAACATGCACATCGAGCGCCTTGATGACGTCCTGCAACGAGCCGCTGCCGATGCGATGCCCCTGCTTGGCGAAGCGATGCGCGACGCGGGCGAGCCCGATCTCGGCGAGCCGCAGGGCCTCGGCGCGATCATCCGCCACGAACAGGCTGCGCGAGGCCATGATGCGCGGCGCGCGCCCTGCGGGCAACGCCTCGAGATAGGCATCGATGATCGGATTCTGGATCTCGTCGAGGCGCAGCTGCGGCTGCTCGGCCGGCCTCGGCTGCGTCCGCGACAGCATCAGCCCGTCACCGGCGCGGCCCGCCTGAACCCCGCCATAAACGGAGAAGCTCGCCAGCCAAACCCGCTCGATGAGATGCGGCGCGGCCGGGTAGAGCCGGTTCTCGTCATGCCCGAGCGGTTCGCCGGCCCAGGCGTCCAACAAAATCTTATGACGCGCCTGATACGCCTCGTGGCGCTGCTCGGCGGAGAGGCCGAAGGCCTCGAACGAGGCCGGCGTAGACCCTGCACCGAGGCCGACTTCCAGACGGCCGTCGGAGAGCAGATCGGTGACGATCGCGTCCTCGGCGACGCGGACCGCATCCTCCATCGGAAGAGTGATGACACCGGTGCCCAGACGAATGCGCGAGGTGCGTGCCGCGACATAGGCAAGAAACGGAAACGGCGATGGCAGCCCGCCTTCCTGCTCGTGAAAATGATGCTGCGCGACCCAGGCGCTGTCGAAGCCGTGACGTTCGGCGTGCACGATCTGCTCGGCTGCGAGGCGGTAGCGCTCGGCCGCGGTGGTCTGGTCCAGCAGGCGCGAGAAGAAGCCGAGACGTTTGGTAGGTTGTGTCATGACGATTGAGTCCAGTCTGCAGTTTCATTCGGCCGCAATCGCGACGCGTCGCGGCAGATTGCGGCCGGGCACGGCGGCGATGAGGTCGATCGTATATGGATCGCGCGGATGATGGAAAACGGATTCGACACGACCGCTCTCGACGATCCGGCCGTTCTTGAACACCGAGACGGTGTCCGCGATCTGCCTGACGACAGCGAGGTCGTGCGAGACGAACAGATAGGTCAGCGACAGCTCACGCTGCAGCTCGTCGAGCAGCTTCAGGATCTGCGCCTGCACGGTCACGTCGAGCGCCGACACGGCCTCGTCGAGCACCAGGATCGGCGGATCGAGAATCAAGGCGCGGGCAATGGCGACGCGCTGGCGCTGTCCGCCGGACAGGGCCGCCGGACGCCGGTCGAGGACGGCGCGTGGCAGCTTGACACGGTCGAGCATCGCCTCGACCTTTCGTTGCCGTTCGAGGCGGGGGACCGGCGCGTAGTTCAGCAGCGGCTCGGCAATGATGTCGCGGATGTCCTGCCGCGGGTCGAGCGAGCCGAACGGGTTCTGGTAGACGAGCTGAATCGACCGCCGAAACTGGCGCAGCCGCTCGCCGCGCAGCGAGGACAGCTCGGTGCCCGCGACGATCACCTGTCCGGAGGTGGGGCGCTGATAACCGACGATGGCGCGCACCGTGGTTGTCTTGCCCGAGCCGGACTCGCCGACAATGGCATGCGTCGTTCCCTTGGCGACCCTGAACGAGACGTCGTCGACCGCACGGAACCGCGTCCGGCTCCAAGCGGTCCCGAATTCCACGGTCAGGTTGCGGACCAGGACGGCGTCGGCCGCGGCTGCCGACGGCGCAGGCCGCAGCACGGCTTCCGCCAGCACCGGCACGTCGGCGAGGAGCTGGCGGGTGTAGACGTTCTGCGGCGCAGCGATCAGCTGCCGCGTCTCGCCCTGCTCCTGGATGCGGCCATGCCTGAGCACGACGATACGGTCGGCGCGGTCGGCGGCAATGCCGAGATCATGGGTGATCAGCAGCACCGCGGTGCCGATCTCGCGCCTGAGATCATCGATCAGATCGAGGATGCGGCGCTGGACGGTGACGTCGAGCGCCGAGGTCGGCTCGTCAGCGATGATCAGCTCGGGCTTGAGCGCGATGGCGATGGCGATGAGGACGCGCTGGCGCATGCCGCCCGACAGCTCGTGCGGATACTGCCCGGCGCGCAGCTCAGGATCGGATAGCCCGACCCGGGTGATCAGCTCGATGACGCGCCGCCTGATCTCGGCGCGGTCGCGCTGGCCATGGATGCGGAAGATCTCGCCGATCTGGGCACCGATCGTCCGCGTCGGATTGAGCGACTGGCCGGGATCCTGCGGTACCAGGCTGATGCGCGCGCCGCGCAGCGAATTCAGCCTCGTGTCGTTCCAGTCCGAGATCGTGATGCCGTTGAGGCGGATGGCGCCGGCCTCGATCCGGCCGTTGCGCGGCAGCAGGCCGATGACGGATTGCGCGATCGTGGTCTTGCCGGAGCCGGATTCGCCGACCAGCGCCACGAACTCGCCGGGGCGCACCTCGAACGACACGTCATGCACGACCTGCTGGCGGCTTTCCCCGCTCGCATAGGAGATGGCGAGATTGTCGACGGCCAGCAGGGAGGGAACGTTGGGTGCAGCCGTCACAGCGTCCTCCGCACGAGCGATTGACCGATGCGGTTGGCCGCGAGCACCACCGCGACCACAACGAGGCCGGGAAACACGGTAAGCCACCAGGCGGTCGAGATGTAGTTGCGGCCTTCGGAAATCAACAGTCCCCATTCCGGCGTCGGCGGCGGCGCGCCGTAGCCGAGGAAGCCGAGCGTGGAGATCGCGAGCACCGCATGCCCGAACTGCAGCGCAGCCAGGGCCAGCACCGCCGTCAGCGAGTTCGGCAGCACGTGGCGCCAGAGCACGGCGAAGAACCGCCCACCGCTGCCGAACCCCGCCTCGACATAGTCCATGCGCCGGACGCGCACGACTTCGGACCGCGCCAGCCGCGCAAAGCTCGCGATCGAGGCAACGCCGACCGCGATGGCCGCGTTCACGGTGCCGAAGCCGAGAATGATGATGACCGAGAGCGACAGCAGCAGCGCGGGCACGGCGAGCATCACATCGATCACGCGCATGATGGCATCGTCCAGCCGCCGCTCGACCGAGCCCGCGATCAGGCCGATCAGCGTGCCCACGGCCAGGCCGACGGCGACGGAGATCAGCGCGCCGCTCAGCGTGTGGACCGCGCCATGGACGACACGCGCATAGAGATCGCGCCCAAGCTCATCGGTGCCGAACCAGTGCAGCGCGCCCGGGGGAAGCCGCCGCTGCCGCGGAACGCCATCGACCGGGCTGTAGCTGGTGAAGAGCCAGGGCAGCGTTGCCCAGGCCACCGCGATCGCGACCGTCGCCCACGCCAGCACAAGTCCCGGCCGCAGCCGGCGCAATCTGGCGCGCCAACGCTCCGACGAGACCGATGGCTGATCCGCTGTCGCGAAGCCCTCCGGAGACTGCACGATGCTCATGATGCGCCCCCGAATGCCTTGCGCAGCCGCGGATCGAGGATCGGCATCGCCAGGTCGACACTGAGATTGACCAACACGAAGCCGAGCGCTGCGATCAGCACGATGGCCTGCAGAATGGCGGCGTCCTGCAGGTTGACGGCCTGCTCGGTCAGCCGGCCGAGACCGTTGAGGCCGAACACCGTCTCGGTGACGACGGCACCGGCGAGCAGCTCGCCGAACAGCACGCCGCCGATGGTCAGAGTGGGCGGCACGGCATTGCGGAACACATGGCGCCACAGCACCCAGCGCCGCGACGCGCCCTTGGCGCGGGCGACCGCCACAAAGCCCTGGGTCTCGACCTCATCGATCGAGCGCATCAGCACCTGGGCGAGCGGCGCCGAGATCGGAATGGCCAGCGCCAGCACCGGGAGCACCAACCCTTCCCACGGCCCTGCGCCGATCACCGGAATGAGCTTGAGCTGGAACGAGAAGACCTGGATCAGCACGATGCCGAGCCAGAACACCGGCAGCGAGATGAACAGCGACGGCAGGCCGCGCAGCAGCGACCGCAGGAACGCGAATGGCGTCAGCGTGGCGAGGAACGCGATCACGAGCGCCAGGCTTGCCGCGGTCACGAAGCCGAGGACGGTCAAGCGCAGGGTCGACGGCAGGTTGGCGGCGATCGCATCGATCACCGGCACGCCGCGTTGGATCGAATTGCCGAGCTGGCCGCTCAGCACGCGGCCGAGCGAAAACAGATATTGCTGATGCAGCGGCACGTCGGCGCCGTAAGCGAGCCGGATGTCGGCAATCTGCTGCTTCGAGAGTCCGAGATCCGGGTTCTCGAACTTGATCAGGATCTCGTCGCCCGGCAGCGCCTGCAGCAGGATGAAGCTGACCGTGAACGCGGCCCAGAGCACGAACACCGCCTGCAGCAGCCGCGTGAGGATGTAGCGCGCCATCGCGTGCCCCTATCCCGATCAGCGTTTGGCGAGCCAGGTGTTGTAGAACGACGGCCGCCCGACCGCCTCGAAGCCGAGCCCCTGGACATAGGGCGCCGCCGCGAACGCCTGCGGCTCCTCGAAGATCGGGATGACATAGGCCTGGTCGAGCAGATAGGTCTGCACCTGCACCACGTAGTCGAGCCGCTTCTCCTCATTCACCTCGGCTGCGATGGCTTCGAGCAGCTCATTGAGCTTCGCGTCGACGAATTCGTTGACCTTGCCGCGGCCCGGCTTCTGCCGCAGCATGTCGCGGTTCTCCCAGTGATACTGGCTCTTGATCACGTCGGGATCGGCGCGCCCGACCATGGCCGGCGACACCGGCGTCTTGAGCGGATCGAGATCGTCGGTGGCGCGACTGCCGGAATCGCCAGCGAGCACCGTGAGCTTCACGCCGACCCGCGCCCATTGCTGGGCGATCAGCTGCAAGGTCGCGCGGTTCTGCGGCTGCGGCAGCGATTCATAGGCCGTCAAAGCGAGCTCCTGCGCACCGCGCTGGCGCACGCCGTTGCGGCCAGGCTTCCAACCGGCCTCGTCGAGCAGCGCCTGCGCCTTGGCCGGATCGAAGGTCAGCTTGTCCGAGAGGTTGACATAGCCCTGCGCCGTCGAGGCGATGACCGAGGTCGCCTGCGGATAGTGCTCCGAGAACAGCGACTCCACGATCTCCTTGGCGTTGGTCGCATGCAGCAGCGCGCGGCGCACGCGGATGTCGGCGACCAGCGGATTGTCGGGGCGGAACACGACGCTGTTGTTCACGCCGCGCGTCGACGGCGCGTAGATCCGATAGCCAGCCTTCTCGACTTGGGCTTCGTCATAAGCCTGCACTTGGCGGATGACGTCGGCCTGGCCGGCGAGCAGCGCGCCGATGCGGACGCTGTCCTCGCCGGTCACGATATAGCGGATCTCGTCGAGATAGGGTCGGCCCTGATTGGCCGAGCTGGCCGGCGCCCAGGCGTAGTCCTTGCGCGCGGCCAGCACCAACTCGCGACCGAGTTGCTCGCTTGCCACCACGAACGGGCCGCTGCCGATGATCTTCGTGGCGTCGCCGAGCTCATCGAAACGACGATCCAGCGTCGCCGGCGATACGATCCCGGAGCCAATCACTGAGGTCCCCTGCAGGAAGCCCGGTGACGGTTTGCTGAAGCGGAACCGCACCGTGAGCGGATCGGCGACCTCGCTTCCGGCATAGTTGTTGATCACCTCGGAGACCGGATGACGCAGCTCCTTGCTGCCCTTGCCGTAGACGTCGAAATTCTTGGCCACGGCCGCCGCATCGAGCGGGGTGCCGTCGGAGAACGTCACGCCCTTACGCAGCTTGAAGACATACTCCGTCCGGTCGGCGTTGAAGCTCCAGCTCTCGGCGAGCCACGGCTCGATCTTCAGCGTCTTCGGATTCTGGTAGGTCAGCTTGTCCGTGATCTGATTGAGCACGCCGCCATTCGGATAGAAACCGCCGGCCGGCGGATAGAGATTGGTGTGAGCCTGTTGCTCGAGATAGACCAACCGTCCGCCGGTGACGGGCGCGGTCCCCTGCGCCTGCACGGCTCCCACGCCGCTGCCAAGCGCCACGCTCGTGGCCAGCGACGCAGTGCCGGCGAGAAAGGCACGCCGGGACGGAGCCGGGGTTCGCAAACCATCCGACATGATCAATCTCCTGAAGTGGTGAGCCGCATCGTTCCGGGCTGCGCCGGCCGGCTTCTCACAAAGAATTTTCCTGCACCTTATGCGAGGAGTCGCAGACTTTGCTGGCAATTTGACAAGCTGAGATGGAATGAAGCTATCGTCGATCAGGATCGAAGGAGAATGTTTCTCACTTCGACCTTTCCAGACGATCTCAGGCACGCAGCGTGCGTCGAGGTGCACGCCGCGAGCATCGCGCCGACCGTCACACCACGGCCGGCCCCTACCCCGCTGTGCCGATCCGGTACTGGCCGGGGGGCGGCGTGCCGTTGACGGCGAAGTCGCCGACGATGCGGTCGCGATAGACCCGCGGATTGTGCGAGATGATGGTCCGGGCATTGCGCCAGTAGCGGTCGAGCGCGAGCGGCTTCGCGGCCGAGGAGGCGCCGAGCGCATCGAACAGGATGGTGGTCGCCTGCAGGATCAGATCCGAGATCACGGTGACCGATTGATCGAGCTCGATCTCCGCAATCGCGATCGCCGCGACTGCGTGCTCCTCGTCACCGCCGAGATACGCCTCATGGGCGCGCTGCAGCGCCTCGGCGACCTTGAGCACGATCAGGCCGGCCGCATAGGCATTGCCGCGGACACGCCCCACGATCTGCAGGATCTGCGGATCGGCCGCCACGGTCGACGCATTGCCATGGCTGAATACGCGCTTGCGCTCGCGGACCAGACGGGCGACGTCCCCGGCCGCGGCGCGGCCGATGCCGGCCAAGGTCGCGAGATGGACCAGCTGATAGAACGGATTCGAATACTTGAAGCGTTCGCTGACCGGAACGATCTGGTCCGGCTCGACCGGCGCATCGGTGAAGATTGCGGTGCCGCTCGCGGTGGTCGCCTGGCCAAAGCCGTTCCAGTCATCCAGCACCTCGACGCCGCCGCCATGGCGCGAGACCACGACGCCGACGGGCTCACCATTCTCGAGCTGTGCCGCGACATTGATCCAGTCGGCGAACAGGGTGCCGGTCGTATAGTATTTGCGGCCGTTGAGGACGTCACGTCCATCCTTCTTCGAGACCACGGTCGAGAACGCGCTGACGCTGGCGTCGCCGATCTCGGTGTGACCGTTGCCGAAGAACGTCTTCTCGGCCAGGCGCCCGAGCCACAGCGCGCGGCGCTGCGGATTGCGCGCGTTCAGGACATCCTCAGTGAAGCCGAAATGCGCGCGCACCGCATTGGTGACGTTGGAGTCGCCCTCGGACAGCTCGATCAGCAGGTTGAACAGCTCCGGCAAAGTCGCGCCGCCGCCGCCAAACTCCGCGGGCACACGCACGGCGGTGAAGCCGGCAGCGCGCAGCGCCTTGATCTCGTCGTACGGCAGCTTCCGCTCGAGATCCCGCTCCACCGCGCTCGCGCGGATCTTTTGGAACAGCGGCCTGAACGGCTCGGCCAGCTGCTCATAGCGGGCGCTGGGGCCACTGCCCCAGCCGAGTTCGATCTGCGTCATGTCCATTCTCCTCAAGATCGATCATCGTCACGATCCACGTCGATCATGCCGCGCGCGGCCGCCGGCTCAAAATGCCGCGATCTGTCCGGGCAGCCGGTCCTTGATCAACTGGCGGATCGCGTCGTTCTGAAAGGCACGGACCAGGGTCGGTACCCAGGGCGCATCCTTGTCGCGCTCGCGCACCGCGATGAAGTTGCTGTAGGGATTGTCGACCGGCGATTCGATCGCAATCGAATCTTTGCCCGGGATAAGGCCCGCGGGAACCGCATAGTTGGTATTGACCACGGCGGCATCGAGATCGCCGAGACTGCGCGGCAGCTGCGCCGCGTCGATCTCGCGGAATTGCAGCTTGCGCGGATTGTCGACCACGTCGAGCACCGTAGGCAGCAGGCCGACGCCGTCCTTCACCTTGATCAACTTCTGGGCCTGCAACAGCAGTAGCGCACGACCGCCGTTCGAGGGATCATTCGGAATACCGATCAACGCGCCCGGCTTGATCTCCTCGACCGACTTTACCTTCTTTGAGTAGAGGCCGATCGGCGCGATGATCGTGGTGCCGACCGGCACGATCTTGTAGCCCCGCGTCTTGATCTGGTTGTCGAGAAACGGTCGATGCTGGAACGCATTGGCGTCGAGATCGCCGGCATCGAGCGCCGCATTCGGCAGCAGATAGTCGTTGAAGACGACGACCGAGACGTCGAGCCCGTCCTTGGCCGCGATCTCCTTCACCTTCGCCCAAAGAATCTCGGCATCGCCGCCGGAAATTCCGACCTTGATCTTTTGATCAGCCAGCGCCGGCGCAGCAAACAGAGCCAGTCCTGCGAAGATCGACAACAGGAAACGCTTCATCGGGCAATATCTCCAATTCGTCATGTTCTAGTGGTGACGCGCGCTCGGCGCGGAGTCTTGGCCGTGCTGCCGGACGGCATCATCGCGGCATCTGGGCATAGGGGGCCACGGCTGCGGGACAGGCTGCCTGCCGATCACCGGCAGCTATTCGGCTGCAACAGCCGCTGGCTTTCGCCGCTGCGGCCGGCGCAGGCCGAGATGATCGCGCAAGGTGCGGCCTTCATATTCCTCACGGAACAGGCCACGACGGCGCAGCTCCGGCACGACCAGGCGAATGAAGTCCTCAAGACCCGTCGGCAAGGTCGGCGCCATGATGTTAAAGCCGTCGGCACCGTAGTTCTCGAAGCGCTCTTCGAGCTGATCGGCGATCTGGCTCGGCGTGCCCACCACCTGCCAATGGCCGCGAGCACCGGCGATGCGCAGATAGAGGTCACGCAACGACAGGCCCTCGCGGCGGGCGAGATCGACCAGCAAAGCCTGCCGGCTCTTGCCGCCCTCGGTCTCCTTCAAGGCCGGCACCGGACCGTTGGGATCGGCGTTCAGGATCTCGGTCGTGCCGAGGAAGGTCGCGAGCAGGTCGAGGCCAACCTCGGGTGAGATCAGCGATTGCAGATAGTCGAACTTCTCCTTTGCTTCGCTTTCGGTTTCACCAACCACAGGAAACACGCCCGGCAGAATCTTGAGGTCATCGGGCTCGCGGCCGAACTTCGCTAGCCGGCCCTTGACGTCGGCATAGAACGCCACAGCATCGGCGAGCGTCTGCTGCGCCGTGAAGATGGCCTCTGCGGTCCGGGCCGCCAGCGCCTTGCCGGGCTCGCTCGACCCGGCCTGCACCACGACCGGCCGGCCCTGCGGCGCTGGCGGAATATTGAGCGGCCCCCTCACCTTGAAATGCCGGCCGCGGTGATCGAGGACATGCAGCTTGGCCGGATCGAAATAGCGGCCGTCGGCGCGGTCGCGCAGGAAGGCACCCTCCTCCCAGCTATCCCAGAGCCCGTTGACGACATCGGCGAACTCTTCGGCCCGCGCGTAACGATCCGCATGCGGGATGAGTCCGTCATGATTGAAGTTCAGCGCGGCCGAGGCATCGGTCGAGGTCACGAGATTCCAGCCGGCGCGCCCGCCGCTCAGCCGATCGAGCGAGGCGAACTGCCGGGCCACGTTGAACGGCTCGTTGTAGCTGGTCGACACCGTCGCGACGAGACCGATCCGCGACGTCACCGCCGACAACGCTGACAGCAGCGTCAGCGGCTCGAACGGGTAGACGCCGGTATGCGCCTTGCGGCTCGCCGCATTGAGCCGGTCGATCTTGACGCCAACCTGATCGGCCAGGAACACCGCGTCGAACTTGGCGTCCTCGGCAAGCCTGGCGAACTGCACGAAGTCCTGCAGTGTCTGGCTGTCGGAGGCATCCTTGGAGCGCCACGCCGCGACGTGATGGCCCGTGAACAGGAGGAATGCACCGAGCGAAAGCTTGTCCTTGCGGCGGGCCATCAGAAATCTCCGAGACGAGGTTTGAAAAGGCTGTTAGGATCAGGCCGAGGGGTCGATCCAGAGATCGGCGAAGCTCCCATTCAGCCCCTCAGCACCGGGCGCGAAATTGCGCACCTTGCGGTTGGCGATGATGACGCCGCCGGCAGCGACCAGATCGACCGACGCCACGTCCTCATGGATGATGGACTGGAATGACGACCACAGCTGACGGCGCTTCTCGACATCCGTCTCGATCGCCGCGGCCTCCAGCAGCCGGTCGATCTCCGGATTGCTGTAATGCGCGGCGTTGGAGAATGGCAGGCCGATCCGGAAGTTCTTCGACCAATAAGCCCGCTGCACGCCAAGCGTCGGATCGAACGTGTTCGACAGGCTCTCGATCGTCAGATCGAACGCACGGTCGCGATAGACGACGTTGAGATAGGTCGCGAGGTCGAAACGCTGGATCTCGATATCGAGTCCAATGCGCCGCAACGCGTTGCGAAGAAAATCGGCGAAGCTCGGCGGCAGGAACGGATTCTGCGTCAGCCGGAGCTTGGTGCGAATGCCGCCGGCGCCGCGCGGCAGGCCCGCCTCGTCCAACAGACGCTCCGCCGCCTTGAGGTCGACGGGCCATCCCTGGATCTTGGGATCGTAGAATTTCGGCAGCGCCGTACTGATCGGCGACGGCGAGACCAGACCATAGCCGAAATAGACAACGTCGAGCAGCGCCTTCAGGTCGATCGCATGCGCGATGGCCTTGCGGACGCGCCGGTCCTGCAGCGCCGGCGTATCGAAATTGAAGAACAGCTGCTGCTGCGGTCCGGAATAGGCATAGGTGGTCGTATCGACGACAAACCTCTTGTCGGCCTTGAACCTCTCGATGTCGCCATAGGGAACCGGCGTCGCACCGATATCGACCTCCCCGGCCTCCAGCGCCGCGGCACGCGCGGCCGGGTCGAGCACGACCTTCAGCACTAGGCGATCGACATAGGGCTTCGGTGCATCCCAGTAGTTGGGATTGCGGACGAACAGCAGATGGCTGCCCGGCACCCATTCGTGGAGAATAAAGGGGCCGGTGCCGATCATCTGCTCCAGCTTCGGCTGTTCGTCCGGCTTAAACGTCGAGTAGACGTGCCGCGGCACGATCGGCGACTCCGCGCCGGCCAGCGCCGAAATCAGGAACGGTGCGGGCTTCGCCAGCACGATGACGGCCGTTAGCGGATCCGGCGTCTCGACTGCCTCGACATTGGCGAAAGTGATGCGGCCGCGCGGATGGGCGATCTTGAGGCGTTCGACCGAGAACGCCACGTCGACCGAGGTGAACGGCTGACCATCCGACCATTTCACGTTCGGCCGCAGCTTGAACGTATAGCGCTTGCCGTCCTCGCTGATCGACCAGGACGTCGCGAGCACCGGCTTCGGATTGAGATCATAGTCGTAGGCGAGCAGGCCTTCGTTGACCTTGGTGCCGATCGTCTGGCCGGTGCCCGACGAGGTGTTGATCGCGATCAAGGCCGATGGATCGGGGTAGTAGACCCAATTGAGCGTTCCGCCCGAAACTGGCTTGTCGGCGGCGGCCTGGCCATGCTGCGGGAGCAGCAACGCCGCAGCCGACGCGAGCATGCCAAAGTGAAAGTCGCGGCGATCGAGCTTCATCGCGTCACCATTGAGCCAGGTTCGAGGGCGCGATCGACAGTCACATCCGCGCGTCGTGATCTGATCATCACGCGTTGTCAGCGCTTGATGACCGACCGAACCGATGCGTCATGATAGACACGAGCGACAGAGAATTTGCTTTTTTTGTTGGCGACACCCGCGCGCGAACGCATTCGCATTGTCACGTGTCAGCAGCTGCATTCTTTTCATTTGCGATTGGCCGACCAAATCGGATTGATTGATCAGTTGTTTGATGAATTACTCGTGCGATCGATTATCACCTGATGAGAATAAATGCTCCTCACGCGTCGCAATCTCAGCAAGACCCTTCTATTCGGAACGATCACTGCCGCCGCCGGCCATGCGCGCACGTCGCAGGCCGCAGAGCCGCGGCGTGGCGGAACGCTCAACCTGGTCATTCAGCCCGAACCCCCGATTCTGGTGAGCCTCACTCATACCGCAGGGCCGACGACGCGGGTCAGCCCGAAGATCACGGAAGGTCTTCTCACCTTTGATCTCGACTTCAGGCCGCGGCCGCAACTGGCGACGGACTGGCAAGTCAGCGACGACGGCCTGCGCTACACCTTTGCTCTGCGGCGCGGCGTGAAGTGGCATGACGGCCGGGATTTCACCTCGGCCGACGTCGCCTACTCCATCAGCCTGCTCAAGCAGCATCACCCGCGCGGCCGCGGCACGCTGTCGTCCGTCCGCGAGGTCGAGACACCCGATGCGCACACCGCCACAATCGCGCTGGACAAGCCGGCGCCCTATCTGCTCGCCGCGTTGACGGCCTCGGAATCGCCGATCGTGCCGCGCCATGTCTATGAGGGCAGCGATCCCCTGAACAATCCGAACGGGCGTGCGCCGATCGGTACCGGTCCGTTCGTGTTCAAGGAGTGGCAGCAGGGCAGCCACATCATTCTCGAGCGCAATCCGACTTATTGGGACCCGGGCAAGCCCTATCTCGACCGTATCGTCGTCCGCTTCATCGCCGATGCCAATGCACGCGCCGTCGCGCTGGAGACCGGTGAGATCCATCTGGCGCCCGACACGCCGGTTCCGCTCGGACAGATCGAAGCGCTGAAGTCCAACCCGGCGCTGCTGATCGAGACCCGCGGCTACGATTACCAGCCGATCGTCTACCGCCTCGAATTCAATCTCGCCAATCCATACTTCGCCAAGCGCGAGGTGCGCGCCGCCGTCGCCCACGCGATCGATCGCGACGCGATCACCCGCGTCGTGTTCTATGGCTGGGGCCGGAATGCGCCGAGCGCGATCAGCCCTGCCCTAAAGCAGTTCCACAACCCCGACATTCCCCGCCACGATTTCGATCCGAAGAAGGCCGAGGCGCTGCTCGATGCCGCCGGCTATCCACGCGGTCCAGACGGCATCCGCTTCAAGGTGTTCCACGACTACATGCCCTACAGCGAGGCCTACCAGCAGCTCGGCGCCTACACGCGCCAGGCGCTCGCCAATATCGGCATTGGCGTGACCTTGCGGGCGCAGGACGTCCCGACCTGGTTCAAACGGACCTACACCAACCGCGATTTCGATTTCATGAGCAACGGCATGAGCCACTCGTTCGATCCGACGGTCGGGGTGCAGCGGCTGTATTGGTCGAAGAACTTCAAGCCCGGCGTGCCATTCTCCAACGGCTCGGGCTACAGCAATCCGGAGGTCGACCGGCTGCTGGAGGCGGCCGCAGTCGAGAGCGATCCGGCCAGGCGACGCGAACTGTTCAAGGCCTTCCAGGTCATCGTCGCCACCGACCTGCCCGACGTCAATCTCGTCACCGGCGCCAATTTGACCATCGCCAATCGCAAGGTGCGCGACCACACCACCACGATCGACGGCCCATCGGCGAACTTCGCCGATGTCTGGCTCGAGGCATAGCGATGACCGGCGCCGATCCCGAGCCGTTTGCGTTTCAATAGCGGCGCATCGCAGGAGAGATCCTTGCCCAGGACACCCAAGACCATCGCCGTGAACGGCTTCGCGATCTTCAGCCCGGTGCATCTGTCGCCCGGGTTGTGGCGCCATCCGGACGACCGCTCGCTGGAGTTCGACACGCTCCGCTATTGGACCGACGTGGCGCGGACACTCGAGGCCGGCAGGTTCGATTCGATCTTCATCGCCGACGGCATCGGCATTCATGACGTCTATGCCGGCAATGCTGACGCCGCGCTCAGCACGGCGGCGCAGATCCCGAAGCTCGATCCGATGCTGCTGGTCTCGGCCATGGCTGCTGTCACCGAGCATCTCGGCCTCGGCATCACCGCATCCGTCTCCTACGAGCCGCCCTTCACCCTGGCGCGCCGCTTCTCGACGCTCGATCACCTGACACGCGGCCGCATCGCCTGGAACATCGTCACCGGCTATTCCGCGGCGGCCTCGCGGGCGGTCGGCCGTGCCGACATTATGGCGCATGATCCGCGCTACGATCTCGCCGACGAATTCCTCGATGCGGTCTATGCGCTGTGGGAAGGCAGCTGGGACGACGGCGCGGTCATCGCCGATCGCGACCGCGGCGTGTTCGCCGATCCCAGCCGTATCCGCAAGGTCCATCACCAGGGTCAGCATTTCAAGGTCGACGCCATCCATCTTGTGCACCCGTCGCCGCAGCGGACGCCGTTCCTGTTCCAGGCCGGCGCCTCCCACCGCGGCAAGGACTTTGCCGCGCGCCATGCCGAAGCGGTGTTTCTCGGCGAGCATTCGAAGACGCGCACCGCCGCCAATGTCGCGGAAACACGGGCGCGTGCCCAGGCGTTCGGCCGCAACGCAAACGACATCCGCTTCTTCGGCCTGATCACCGTCATCGTCGGCGAGACCCGTGCCGAGGCCGAAGCGAAATATCGTGACTATCAGCGCTACACCGACCCGAAGGGTGCGCTGGCGCTGCTGTCCGGCTGGACCGGCATCGACCTGTCCCGTTACAGCCTCGACGACCCGTTCCCGACCATCAAGAAGGACAACGCGGTCACCTCGATGATCGACACCTTCGCGGCGTCCGAGCGCGCCTGGACCATCCGCGACATCATCACCCACAATTTCATCGGCGGCCGCGGCCCGGTCGTGATCGGCTCGCCGGCCGAGGTTGCCGACGAGCTGCAGTCCTGGATCGCCGAGACCGATCTCGACGGCTTCAATCTGAGCTACGCGATCACGCCCGGCGGCTATCGCGACTTTGCCGATCTGGTCGTCCCGGAGCTGCAGCGGCGCGGCGTCTACAAGACGGACTACGCGCCCGGCACGCTCCGCGAGAAGACTTTTGGCGCCGGACATGCGCGGCTGCCTGACACGCACCCAGCCGCGCGCTTTCGTTTCGACGCGGCAGCGTCGCGCGCGCAGGCGCTGGCGTCGGTCTGAACCAATCATGCAGACACCATCCATCATCCGGGGGACGACATGTCGACCATGACCCGTCTTGCCAAGGTGCTGCGGCGGACCACGCTGCAGGCGGTGCCGACCGTCATCGGCATCGTCATCCTCAACTTCCTGCTGCTGCAGCTGGCTCCGGGCGATGCCGCCGACGTGCTCGCCGGCGAGTCGGGGTCGGCGACCATGGAGACCGTTGCGGCCCTGCGCGCGCGGTTCGGATTGGATCAGCCGGTGCTGGTCCAGCTGATCGCCTATCTCGACAATCTCGCCCATTTCAGCCTCGGCTTCTCGCCGCGCTACAATCTGCCGGTCTCCGACATCATCGCGCAGCGGCTGCCGGGCACGGTGATCCTTATGCTGACGGCGCTGGCGCTCGCCCTCGCCCTCGGCATCGCGCTCGGCACCGTGATGGCGACCTATGCGGGACGCTGGCCGGACCGGCTGATCTCGGTCGGCATCACGCTGTTCTATTCGATCCCCGGCTTCTGGATCGGCCTGATGCTGATCCTGCTGTTCTCGGTCAAGCTCGGCTGGCTACCGAGCGGCGGCTCCGGCACCATCGGCACCACTGTCAGCGGCTTCGCGCTCGTCATCGACCGGGCGCGCTACATGGTGCTGCCGGCGCTGTCGCTCGCACTGTTCTACATCGCGATCTATTCGCGGCTGACGCGCGCGGCGATGCTCGATGCGCAGACCCAGGACTATGTCCGCACCGCCGCGGCCAAGGGTCTCTCGCCGTTCGCGATCACCTTCAGTCATGTGCTGCGCAACGCCCTGCTCCCGGTAACGACGGTGGCCGGCATGCATCTCGGCGGCCTGCTCGGCGGCGCCGTCGTCGTCGAGACCGTGTACAGCTGGCCGGGGCTCGGCCGCCTCGCCTTCGAGGCGGTCATGAGCCGCGATTTCAGCGTGCTGCTCGGCATCCTCCTGCTGTCCTCACTGCTCGTGATCATCGCCAATGTGACGGTCGATCTCGTGCAGGCCTGGCTTGACCCGCGTATCGAGACCCGCTGATGCTCCAGATCAACACGCGCACCACCCTTCTGCAGCCGGAAGCCGACACGCAGCCGATTGCTGTCTCGGCCGAAGTCAGCCCATCGTCCTGGCCGAACCTGCACGCCGCCGACACCCATGTGATCAGCACGGACAGCCGGCCCCTGCGCCGCCTGACGCTGCTGCGGCTGGTCCGAAATCCCTCCGTCGCCGCCGGCGGCGCGCTGCTGTCGCTGATCATCATGGCCGCAGCGCTCGCGCCCTGGCTCTATCCCGGCGATCCCCTGTCGATGGTGGCGCGACCGCTGCTGTGGCCGGGCCAGAATGCGGCGTTTCCGTTCGGCACCGACTCGCTCGGCCGCGATGTCGCCGCCGGCCTGTTCCATGGCGCGCGGGTGTCGCTCTTGATCGGCGTCGTGGCCACCTCGATCGGCGTCAGCGTCGGCATCCTGGTCGGTGCCACCGCGGGCTATCGCGGCGGCTGGATCGACGACGTGCTGGTCCGCGTGATCGAGCTGTTCCAGACCGTGCCGAGCTTCATTCTCCTCGTCGTGCTGGTCGCGATCGCGCAGCCGTCGATCCTCACCGTGACCTGGGCGATCGGTCTCGTCACTTGGCCGACCATCGCGCGGCTCGTGCGGGCCGAATTCCGCGTGCTGCGCGAGAAGGATTTCGTGATGGCCGCGCGCAGCCTCGGCTTCGGCCATGGCCGCATCGTGATCCGCGAGATCCTGCCGAACGCCCTGCCGGCGATCATCGTCACAGCGTCCGTTATGGTCGCCACCGCGATCCTGATGGAGGCCGCACTGTCGTTCCTCGGGCTCGGCGATCCCAACGTCGTCAGCTGGGGCAGCATGATCGGCTCCGGGCGCGAGCTGATCCGCACTGCCTGGTATCTCACCGCTTTGCCCGGCGTGGTCATCGTGCTGACCGTGCTGGCGCTGAACCTGATCGGCGATGGCCTGACCGACGTGCTCAATCCGCGCACCGGCGTGGAGCGCTGACCATGGCGACCCTGCTCGACATCCAAGGGCTGACGATCAGCTTTCCGAACGCGACGCCGGTCAAGGACCTCAGCTTCCAGGTCGCCGAGGCGGAGACGCTCGCCATCGTCGGCGAATCCGGCTCGGGCAAGTCGCTGACCGCGCTCGCCTTGATGCGGCTGCTGCCGAAGACGGCTGATATCACCGACGGATCGATCCGCTTCGCCGGCGAGGATCTCGTCAACATCCCCGAGCCCGCGATGCGCGAGCGCCGCGGCCGCGACATCGCGATGATCTTCCAGGAGCCGATGACCTCGCTCAACCCGGTGCTCACGATCGGACGCCAGATCGTCGAGGTGCTGCGGCTGCATCGCGGGCTGACGCGTGCCCAGGCGCGGCGCGAGGCGCGCGACCTGCTCGATCTCGTCCGCATTCCCGATCCCGACCGCTGCCTCGACGACTATCCGCACCGGCTCTCCGGCGGCATGCGCCAGCGCGTGATGATCGCGATCGCGGTCGCCTGCCGGCCGAAGCTTTTGATCGCGGACGAGCCGACCACCGCGCTCGACGTCACGATCCAGGCCCAGGTGCTGGAGCTGCTCGATCGTCTCAGGCGCGAATTGTCGCTGGCGCTGCTGCTGATCACCCATGATCTCGGCGTCGTCGGCCAATGGGCGGACCGCGTCGTCGTGATGTATGCGGGACGCAAGGTCGAGGAGGCGCCGCCCGAGCCGCTGTTCAACGATCCCTTGCATCCGTACACGCAGGGCCTGCTCGCGGCCTCGCCGCGCCTGCACGACGATCTGCATTATCGCGACAGCCGGCTGTCGGAAATTCCCGGCAGCATCAGCTCCGCGGTCAAGGAAAAAGGCTGTCCGTTCGTGCCGCGCTGCCCACAGCGCCGCGACGTCTGCCGCACCGTCTTCCCTGATACGACAATGGCCGGCCTCGGCCGCAGCGTCGCCTGCCATGCCGTGCCGCCGCCGATTGCAACAGGACCATCGCTTCATGACGCTGCTGTCCGTCTCTGACCTCACCACCACCTACACCTCAGGCCGCAGCGCCGTGCATGCCGTCGACGGCGTGTCGCTCGAGATCGCGCGCGGCGAGACGATCGGCCTGGTCGGCGAATCCGGCTGCGGCAAGTCGACTTTGGGCAAGACGATCCTGCGGCTGGTCGAGCCGTCGGGCGGCCGCATCCTGTTCGACGGCGAGGACCTCACGGCTCTGCCGGAACGGGCGCTGCGCAGCCGGCGTAAGCGGCTGCAGATGGTGTTCCAGGATCCGTTCGCCTCGCTCAATCCGCGCCAGACCATCGGCGAGATCCTCAGCGCGCCGCTTGCTGTCCATGGCGTCAAATCGCGCGCGGAACGGCAGCGCCGCGTCGACGACATTCTCGCGCGCGTCGGCCTGCCGCCAGACAGCGCGCGACGCTATCCGCACGAATTCTCCGGCGGCCAGCGCCAGCGCATCGGCATCGCCCGCGCGCTGATCCTGGGGCCCGACCTTATCGTCTGCGACGAGCCGGTGTCGGCGCTCGATCTGTCGGTGCAGGCGCAGATCCTCAACCTGCTCGCCGAGTTGAAGCAGGGTCTCAATCTGTCGCTGCTGTTCATCTCGCACGACCTCTCGGTGGTCCGCTATCTCTCCGACCGCGTGCTTGTGATGTATCTCGGCCGCATCGTCGAGAGCGGCAGCCACACGCAGATCTGGCACCGGCCGCTGCATCCCTACACCAAGGCGCTGATCGACGCGGTGCCCGACCCGACCCGCCGCCGCTACGCCGCGCCGCTGCCGGGCGACCTGCCCGACCCCCGCAGCGTCGGCGGCGGCTGCCGCTTTGCGCCGCGCTGCCCGATCGCAACCGAGATCTGCCGAACCCAGGACCCAGCACTGCGCGCCGCCGCAGCGGGACATCACGTCGCCTGCCATCATGCAGAGCCGGCGCTGGTGTCGTGAGCGGCCCTGCTCATGGGTCGGACGCAGGCCGAGTAGCCAGCGCCTCGTTGTTGTACGACGAAGGCGCGGGACATCGAGCGGCACGCTTTCTCCACGCTTCAAACAGCAAGCACGGCTTCGCGATCTCGCGGCCATCTCCGCCCGAGTTTTGTCCGAAGTGAACCTCTCCTCTCGAAGAAGAGGCGCAGGGAAGACCGGGTATCGACTGATACCCGCGGTCCGCGTGCAGCAAATAAGCACGCGGGAGAACCACAGGTTCAGCCCAATATCCGGCCTTCCCTGCGCGACGGTTTTGCGGGTTATAGGCGCTCTCCCCGGGGATCGGCTGTCTTGCCCCCGTCACCAGCGGATCATCATCCCCACCGGCTTGGCATCAGCACCGCGATGCCAGGACCACACCATTTCGCCGTCGCATCGCTCCGTTCGTCGGCGCGGGCTTTAACACCCGGCTGCAGAGCAACACCCCATCGCATCTTCCGACTCGACGCTCGTGACGATCGCGAAACGTCCCTCTTCCGCGAGCCGGGATGCGCGGAAATGTGGAGGTGATTTGCCCGGCGAGGCAAGGGATGAGTCCGCGACAAACTGGCACGACGGGCAGTTGGCGCATGCAGAGTATGCGAGGATTGCCCGTCGGGCAGATGATGCACAGCTTCAGAACTCAACAGTCCGTGCCGGGGAAGGAATACGTTCCGGCACTTCATCCGCTACGAGCGGAGCAGCTACCAACAGCCGCCCAAAGCTCGACACGTGGCTCAGCCGTTCCCATTCCTCATAGCTCAAAACGACCGCTGCACGCCTACCATGACGCATGATAATCGACGGCTTCCCTTCTACAGCCTGATCGACCAAAACGGAGAGGTTGGCTTCTGCATCACGAAGGTAAATTTCGCGCATTGCTTTGCTGGCCCGAACTGCGATGAAAGTAGCACAGAATACAGATTGCGATCCACGGCAAGCCTGGAGCCGCCTGCCGTGCGTTCACGATCAAACCTTCTCAGATCGGCACAGCCGAGCAGTCAACGAGCTGGTAAACTGTCGCCGAATTCCCAAGGGAGCAGATGGCGTGCAATAGTCCACGATTATAGTCGAAATTAAATGCCCTTTCACCGGTGACCTTGCTCATTCCCTCCGCTCCGTAGCCTGCGCGACGAGATCGACGACTTTCCACCCTTGGTCCGTGGCGGGTCCAACAAGGTCGGTTGCTTCGGATTTGCGCAGCGCGAGACCCAGCAACTCGCGGGGCCTGGTAACGCCCACGAAGACGTTTGTCGCTGCGGTGAGCCTTACTCCCGTAAAAGACTCGTTGGTGACGCCGAACGCGCGTGGGAGCACTGAGGTCAGGTCGATACACTGCTCGTCTGCACTACTACCCTTCCAAACCTCGCTTTCAACGACAAGAATGCCATCTACGCTCTTGCCCTTGACCGAGTGGATCGAGCCCAGCCGCAATGTGAGATCGTCGAATTGAACCTGTTTCGTGGAGCGACGCTCGGGGTCGGCAAGATCGGCCTTCTGTTCGGCAACAAAGGCGCAAAAATCAGCGATATCGCCGTCGGAGCCCTGCGGAGCCGGGCTGAACAGTGGGAGCAACTCTTCCATGAAGGCCCGCCATGCCGCCTCTTCCCAAACAGCAGCGCCGGCAAGCACATGGTCCCGCAGCAGTCGACGAATAGTACGGGGTAACGCGAGGTCGCGATGCGCCAGCACCACCCAGACATTGTGCGCGGTGATCGGACGATCATTTGCCGCCTTCCAACCATGAAGCCGCGCCCGTCCAGACACCCCCGCGGCGAGCATCTCACTGACTTCCGCGGGTGGTCGTGCCGCGGCATAGTGCACCGCAGCCTTCTGAAGCTGCCGGCAAAGGAGGTTCGCTTTCGATCGAGATCCTCCCTCGCTTCGATATGCGGGATAATAGTCGACCAGACTTCGGGGCTGCCACGCCCCTTTCTTCACGGCCAGTTTGTGCCGCGACGCGACTGCCCAGATGTCGCGCGTGCTGCAATCGCCACCCCACAGCGCACGCGCCTCTTTGACGAAGGCTTCGAGAACCCGACCGATCGTAGGTTCATCAAACAAGAGCATCACGCGCGACGCGGGCCGAGCGCCAAGGCCCACAATGGTCTGAGCTTGACGCACGGTCAGCCGGCTTGCGAACTCGGCGATCTCCCCGCCGAACCTGCGGCTCGTATCGAGAGGGATACACCCAGGACCCGGCGTCCAATAGGCCGGTGCAGCTCCATCGTCCTCGTATAGCGTTTGATTGCTGTCACCAAGACGCTGGAACGCCGCCCCGCCTTGCTTGAACACATGCTCCAGCAGCCGGAGTTGGTTGCCGTGTGTGTCCTGCGCCTCATCAAGAATGACGAGCGGAAATCGGTCGCGAAGCCGCTCGGCGAGAGCGGGGCGCTCGCGTAGCGCACGCCACGCGAGCGCGGTCATGTCGGCGTAACGGTAGAGCCCACTCTTGACCATCGAGGCCTTGAGGGATTCAAGCGCCTTCCCACATTCGGTGTGGGCGCCCCATTGCCCTTTCCGGCAGCGCACGGCCAAAGCGCTTGGCTCGGCGGCGGTGTCGGTGAAGGCTGGGTCCAGCTCGAGAAGCGCGATCCAGTCCTCGAGCTTGCGTTTCAGTTTGAGCTTTCGGTTCTTGGCGAGGTCGTCGAGGACGCGCCAACCCGGATACCGCCGCAACGCCTCAGCCACGAAGGCATCGTCGTCAATTTGACGCACGTGCCAGCCCAGGCCTCGAAGATAGGGCAAGGCGAGATACTGGTTGATAAAAGCTGTGACCGTGCCGGTGAAATGAGGATAGGCCATCAGCCGCGCGGCAGTCGGATGACGGGAGATCAAATCTTCGACCTCGGTCCGCGCCGCGTTGGTGTGAGAGATGACGCAGACGCCACGCCTACGGGTGGTCCAGTTGCGCGACAGCAGCGCGAGCTTGGCTGCGAGCAGCGTCGTCTTGCCGTTGCCGGGAGCTGCCTGAACGTCGCATGGGATGATCTTCGCCAAGAAGTCGGTCTGGCTTGGATCGGTGAAATTACAGCCGCCAAGCTCGTCGCCAAGTTCGGCAAGCAATTCGGGGGTGAGCGGCAGGATCTCGATCATCCTTCTACACCTTCACCGCGGGCGCGCCGTCCACACCGATCTCTTGGTCTTCGGCTTCCGGCTCAGCGGCGATCACTGGCGCCCCGGACTCGTAGCTGTCCGTCACATAGTCAATTGCGCGCACCAGATAGGGCGGGAGCCACTTGCGCATCTGCTCCGGCGTATCCGTGCGTTGGCGCAGTATGGCGGCGAGCCGCTCGGCGACCTCGGCTTTAGACGCCTCCTTGTCATGGACGGGCTGGTAAATCTTGACGGCGATCTCGGTCGCAGAGAACCCAGCCTCTTTCCATTCTGCGTAGGTTTCGCTGGCCTTCTGCACGATCATGGCAAGCCGCTCAGACTTGCGACTGCTAGTTTTTGCGAGCTGGACCGACTGGTGAACGCTCTCTGCTAGCTCAGGCCGTAGCGCGAGATCGAACTCAAGCGTCCAGCTGTCGGCAACGAAAGCGTCGACATGGTCTCCGACGTCGCGCCGCAGCGTCTTCAGCCGCGCTTCGATCTCACCCTGCGTCAGCTCGTTCTCGGTCCTCCGACTACCAACGAGAGTCTTCGCCTCAGCCGGCGGGATGTCCCTGTCGGGGATCAGCGCCACAGGTACCGGGATCGCGTTCCCGGTCCTGCGCTGCAGGATCCGGCTGTACCGAAACAGACCGCGGTGACCGACATTAACGATCGACACGCCGTGACGGCTGAGTGGACGGCCGAGCTTCTCGGCAATTGCGGGTAGCAACAGGAACTCACCGTCGCCCTCGACCACAATCAGCGCGCGGGCGAAAAACAGGTTTGCCTTTGTCGCGTCAAGGAATCTTCGAAGGAACTCATAGTCGTCGGCGTCAAGCCGGGTATGCGCAGCGCCCAGCGGAAAGGCGCGGTGACCGACAATCATCGTCATGGTCTCAAGCTCTGCGCCGGCCGCGAGCTGCGGGCTATGAGTAGTGAGCAGGACCTGGACCTGTTGATGGGTCTCCGCCTTATCGGGATCCGGCTTTGTGGCGCGAGCGGCAAGCACCTCCATGAAGAGCGTCTGGTGCTGGGGATGCAGATGCGCTTCCGGCTCCTCAATCAGCAGAAATGGCACTTGATCAGGGTGCGACTGAAGCAACAATAGCTCTGCCGCCATGAACAGTAGGTTATTGTAGCCCAATCCGCGTTGTACGCGCGCAGTGCCTGCCTTCGAGTTGAGATAAAGCTCAAACCGTTCGAGGATCTGATCGAACGACCCGCCCGCACCGAGGTCCAGCGTCGCGACGAGGCGATCATCCACGAACGACAGCTTGTCGAGAAAATCGGTGTTCACGCTGCTAGCGACGCCCCCCACGGCTGGGTTTTCTCGGACTGCCGTATCGGCAGCAGCGAGCGTGTCGTGGAGCGTAGCCCTGGCGCCTGGCGCGGCTGGCTTGCTCTGTGAGCCCATCGTGGGCATCGCACCGAGAATGCGCGACAGGCGCGACCGGCGGCCCGCTCGCATCTCTCGTTCGGCGTCCCGCAAAGGCTTGAGATAGGTGGCCTTCAGATACTCCCGCAGTTCGCCATCGAGTGGCAGGCCTTCGCCTTCAGCGCCGGCTCGATGCTGACTCGACACGATGCTGCCCCCGCCGGGTGACACACGGCGGGCGCCCCGCATGCAAACGTGCAGACGTAGCTTTCCCTTCTCGTTGGTGCACCATTCGAGAAATCGGGCTTCTTCGTCAGCGCTGAGATCGTCGAAGGTGCAACGAACGAGGAAGTCTAACCCTCGGATGCCGGTCGCGCTGACATGGAAGTCGTGCTCGTCGGGGCGGATATAGTCGTCGCCACGTGTCCAAAGGACATATCGAGCAGCATCAATGATCGCGCTCTTGCCGGCATCGTTTGGCCCGACGAGGATATTGAGACCGGGCGAGAGCTTCAAATGCAATGGGGCGGTCGGTTCGAAACATCGGAAGCCGCTAGCGTGAATTTCGGAAATATACACCGTCGCTCCCCAGGGCGTTTTATCTTCGCGCCGCGCTGTTGGCTCGCGCAGGGCAGTCGGCAAGAAATCCACAACCGTTGGCGAAATCGCGTCATCGCAACACGATGCTCTACGGGAATATTTTACAATCGGAGGCCGCCGCCCCCAAAATCATCTATCGCCTGCTATCGCCAGGACTGCAACTCAAAATAGCGAATTCTACTGCAGCCGCTCGTGGATAACACAAGCGGGCCATATGCTTCATGAGTCATTGGAGTTGACCATCGGCGACGAGCCTGTGTCAGCACCCGGCCACATGGTGGGGGCGAATATTGTCGATCTGCTCCCGAGCTGAAGCCGAGCCTCAATCCGCCGCGGCTGTCATCTCGCACGACCTATCTGTCGTCCGCCATCTCTCCGACCGCGTGCTGGTGATCCATCTCGGCCGCAATCGGCTGCGCGTTGATGATTGAATTCTGAAGCTCGATGTTTCGAAAATTCGGCGCAAGACAATATCGAGATTCCGGGTTCAAGGCCTGCGGCCTTGCCCCGGAATGACGGGGATTGCGATGCAGTCGGATAAGTGAGGCGCCGGCCGAACCGCCGCCATCCCCTCACTGCCCAAACAGCCGAAAGCTGCGATCCGCCTCGCGCAGATGCTCCGTCTCCTCGGTCCAGCCGACGGCGCGGCGGTAGCTGCCGAGCAGGCCGCTCTGGCGGGCGGCGACCACGTCGATACCCTGAGGCTGCTCGGCGAAGGGGGAGACGAACAGCGCGTCCTCGGGGCAATAGAGCTCGCACAGGAAACAGGTCTGGCAATCGGCCTGGCGGGCGATCACGGGAAGGCCTTCGGTCTTGTCGAAGACGTTGGTCGGACAGGCCGTCACGCAGATGTTGCAGGCGGTGCAGCGCTCGGGATCGATGATTTCGATCATTCCGCGGCCTCCACCAGCGCGCCCTCGTCATGCGGGCGGGCCGCGGTCCAGACCTCGTCGAGCCCGCCCGAGGTCACGTAGTGGCGCTGCCGCGCATCCGGCTGCGGATGATCCTCGCGCCAATGCATGCCGCGGCTCTCGGTGCGCGCCAGCGCGCTGCGATACATCCAGCGCGCGGTGGCGAGCATCGCCGCGCCTTCGCGGGTCCGGATCAGGTCCGGCCACGCCGCGGCGTCGGCGTCCGTCACATCGCGCCAGAGCTGGTCGAGCCGACCGAGCGAGGCCGTCAGCCGGTCGGCGTTGCGGAAATAGTTGATCTCGTACGGATACGCTTCGTCCTGCACCGCGCGGGCGAGCTGCGCCGGATCGAGCGCGCGCTGGGGCGCCGCCTGCAGGCCGGCCGTGCCGGCGCGCCGCACCGATGTGTCCGGAGCCCGCTTTGTCTGCAGGGCGTAGTCCGCCGCGCCGCGGCCGGCAAAGCTGCCCGAGGAGATCGCCCAGGCCGCGTTGTGGCTGCCGCCGCCGGTGAAGCCGCCGCAGATCAGCTCGCGCGTCGCGGCATCGCCGGCCGCAAAGAGGCCCGGCACCGTGGTGGCGCAGCTGTCGTCTGTGATGCGCAGGCCGCCGGTGCCGCGGATCGTGCCCTCCAGCCGCAAGGTGATCGGGAAGCGCTCCGTGAACGGATCGATGCCAGTGCGGTCATAGGGCAGGAAGAAGTTCGGCTGCGAGGCGCGCATTGTCGCGCGCACCTGCTCGTCCGCCTTGTCGAGCTGCGCATAGACCGGCCCCTGCGAGAGCGCACGCGCGATCGCTTTGCGTCCGCCCTTGGAGGCCGCGCCGGGAACGACGCTGCCATCCTCATAGGTGAAGGTCGCCCAGCCGAAGAACAGCGTCTTGGTGACCGAGCCGAACGCGGCCGAGATCGCATAGGCGTTGGAGAACTCCATGCCGCTGAACTCGGCGCCGGCCTCCGCCGCCATCAGATAGCCGTCGCCGGTCAGCCCGTTGGAGCCGAGCGTCTTGCTCAGGAACGCGCATCCACCGGTGGCGACGACGACTGCGCCCGCGCGCACCGTCCAGCTGTCCTCATGCTGGCGCCGCACGCCGCTCGCGCCGGCCACCGCGCCGCTGTCGTCGACCAGCAGCTCCAGCGCCGGACTGTGATCGAGGATGGTGACGCCGGCCGACTTGGTCCGCTTGCGCATCAGCCGCATGTATTCCGGACCCTGCAGCGAATTGCGCCGCGGCTGGCCGTCGTCGCCGGCCGGATACGGATAGCCCCACTCCGCCAGGCGGTTGCTCTGCGCGTAGGTCTCGTCGAGCACCCGTGCCATCCAGTGGCGGCTCTGCAGATAGCCGCCCGCCGCTTCGCGGCTGGCCATCGCCGCCTCGCGCTGGGCCGGCGCCGGGTCGACATACCAGACGCCGGTGCCGGACGGCGCCGTCGCGCCCGACGTGCCGCAAAATCCCTTGTCGGCGAGCACGACGCGCGCACCACGCTCGGCGGCGCTGATCGCCGCCCATGTGCCGGCGGGGCCGCCACCGAGCACCAGCACATCGGCCTCGAACGCGACGCCGCCATTCGAATCGTTGCGCCTCTCCGCGCGCGGCCTGATAGCAACCATGAGCAAGCTCCGGACTATACATCGATTGATAAGAGCGTTGCGACATCGTCGTTCAGCGACGCAATCCACGCAATTCCACAGTTCGCCGATTGCGAGCAGCCGCGTGCTCGGCAGCGGTGAGGCCGGAGAATTTTTGTTTGAACTTGTCCGAACCGTGTGAGCTGCGGCGTTGCGCAACAGCGTGAGGTGTGACTCGATCTGGTGCCTCCTCCGTCATTGCGAGCGAAGCGAAGCAATCCAGGGTGGTGGGCGGGACCCTGGATTGCTTCGCTTCGCTCGCAATGACGTGGGGCTGGCGGCCGACCCGAATAGCGACATCGTCTCTGTCACTCGTCACATCTGTTATGACGGATGAAATTCTTATATCGCAGCCAAAGTCGATGCTGCACTGCGCAAGCCCGTCGCTTTCCCGGAGGAAAGCGCAGAGTGGTATCCATCTATTCTTGCCGGTATCCGCAGCAGGATTAGTCTCCACAATAGAAGAACGACAGCACGATCGTTCTCAACGACTGGAGACTTTCGATGAACGCCGCGATGCAGATGATGCCGATGCCTGCCATGATGGGCGGAATGATGAACCCGATGATGTCGGGCATGATGCCGATGTCCGGCGGCATGATGCCCATGGGGGCCCCGATGGGCGGCATGATGCCCGGCATGCCCATGATGGCCATGCCGATGATGGCCTGTCAGATGAAGTGCACGATGACGCCGACCGGCATGACCTGCGAGATGATGCCGATGGACGCCGCCATGAAGGACATGTTCATGAAGTGCTGCGAATCGATGATGTCGATGATGCAGATGGGCATGCCGATGATGATGAGCTGCGGCGGCATGATGATGATGTGCATGCCGATGAAGGCGGCGAGCTGATCCCAGCTGCTCGGCGAGAGCGGCGGTGCCGGCTTGGCCTGCCGCTCGACCTGTCTTGAAACAATCCGTCGTCGCGCTGTCTCCTGTCTCCGCCTCAGGAGACGCGCTCGGCATAGGTCATGACGAGATAGAGCACCGCTTCGCTGGTCACCAGGTTGCGGTAGACATGCGGCGCATCGGCCTCGAACAGCGCGGCATCGCCTTCGGCGAGCGTCATCGGCTTGTCGCTGCCGACCGCAATCTCGATCACGCCTTTCGCCACGAACAGATTCTCCCGCGTCCCCGGTGCGTGCGCCTCCGCGGTTTCCCGGTGCAGCGGCGCGATGCGCAGCTCGTAGAACTCCACGGTCCGGCTGCCCTCGAACGGAAACAGCGCCCGCGAGATGAACTTGCCGCTATTCGAGCTCAAGAGCTTGGCGTCGGAGCCGCGCAGGATGCAGGGACCGCGGGACGTCTCGCCTTCGAGCAACTGGGCGAAGGGAACATCCAGCGCATTGGCGATTTTCCAGAGCACGCTGATGGTCGGGACGCTCTTGCCGGTTTCGATCTGCCCGAGCATGGCCCGGCTGACCCCGGACTGCCGCGCCAGCCGCTCCAGCGAATGGCCGCGCCGCGTGCGTAAGCGGCGCAAATTGCGTCCGAGCACGATGTGAAGATCGGCCTGCGAGTCCGGCGGCAACGCGCCACTGGGCGAGAGCGACGCGCCGTTCTCCGGCGTCCGCTCGACCTGCTCGCTCATCCCCGCTCCCACGCCGGCGCGATCGATCCGACGGGCACCGGGACCCAGACGAAGGCCGGCCAGATCCACCACGCCCACAGCGCAGGCACCGCCTGGCCAGCGCCCTCGGGCGCGGCTCGCATCCCGGTCACCCGCTGCTGCCGCCGCGCGCGATACGCGTCCAAATCGATGATGTCAGCAGTGCTCGCCACGTCAGCGCTCGTGCTCTTGGGTGATCTCTTGGGTGATGCCGTCATCAGATGGTAATCCAAGCGGCGACGGCGACAAGCCGCCGGGAAAGAAAACAACAAAACCACCGCCGCTTTGCCGCTGGTAGCAAGCTTTGCCGGAGCCATCCATCTTCATGGCATCGATGTTTCACGCAGGCTGCCATGAGGCCACGCGGCCGCCTGCCTAGAAATCACGCAACCTAGATGCGGCGTTGAGACCGCGGAGATAGCAGCCCCGATCGTCTCTCGTCGCGACGCCTCGACTCTGCGCATCGTCAAGGGCTTGCGCAGGTGTGACGCGAGCAAAAATTCGACGGGCGAGGCGACCTGCGCCGATCAACAATTCTCGGTCACGGATTAACAACGAAATATCCATCCGTTGCACCGAACGATCAGCCCGTTAGTCTTGTGGTCCGCGTTCGATCGCGCCAACTCACTCTCTCGAGCAAAACCTCCCATGACTGTCTCCGACCGTTTCAACCCGCGCGCCAGCCGGCGCGAGGTACTGACCGCATCTCTTGCCCTCGCCGCAGCTCAGCTGTTTCCCGGTCGCGCCGTCGCGGAGGCCAGGCGCGGTGGCATCCTGACCATCGCCACCCAGGCGGAGCCGCGGACATTGGTGCCCCTGCTCGACACCAACACGCTGACCCGCAACATCAGCACCAAGGTCACCGAGGGGCTGCTGACCTTCGACGCGCAGTTCAATCCGAAGCCGCTGCTGGCGACGGAATGGACGGTGTCTCCGGACGGGCTGGACTATGCCTTCAAGCTGCGGCCGAACGTCAAATGGCACGATGGCACCAGCTTCACCTCCGAGGACGTCAAATTCTCACTGCTCGCATTGAAGAAGGTCGGGCCGCGCGGCCGCATCAGCTTTGCCAACATCGCCGACATCGAGACGCCGGATCCGCTTACGGTCCTCGTCAAGCTCGCCAAGCCGACGCCCTACTTCCTGAAGGCCTTGACCGCGGCTGAATCGCCGATCGTGCCGAAGCACGCCTATGCTTCGGACGACCTTGCCGCCAGCCCGAACAACAACGCGCCGATCGGCACCGGTCCCTTCATCTTCGAAGAATGGAAGCGCGGCGCCTATGTTCGCCTCAAGCGCAATCCGTCCTATTGGCGCGCTGACCGGCCCTATCTCGACGGCATCGTCGTCAAGTTCATCGGCGACGCCGCGGCCGCCTCGGCGGCGCTGGAGACCGGCGAGATCGACATCGACGCCAACGTGGCATTTTCCGACCTGGAGCGCCTGGGCGGCATCAAGACGCTACAGATCTCGTCACGGCGCGACGGCTATCTCAACAACGCTTCCGTCCTGGAGTTCAATCTCGAGCACACCGAGCTGGCCAAGACGCCCGTTCGCCACGCGATCGCCCATGCCATCGACCGCAACTTCATCCGCGACTCGATCTATTACGGCCACGCCGACCATATCCGTTCGCCGATCCCCGAGATCTTCCAGGCCTATCACGATCCCGCAGGCTTCAACTATCCGACCGATATCGCCAGAGCGAACCGGCTGCTCGACGAGGCCGGCGTCACGCGTGGGCGTGACGGCACGCGCTTTTCCGTCCGGCTCACCTTCATTCCCGGCCCCGCCTTCAAGACTACGGCGGACTATCTGCGCTCGGCGTTGAGCCAGATCGGCATCAAGGTCACGGTGCTCGAGGGGGATCTCGCGACCTTCATCAAGCGGGTCTATTACGAGCATCAGTTCGACCTCAACATCAACGGCCTCGGCCTCTTGTTTGATCCGACCGTCGGCGTGCAGCGGATCTACTGGTCGGACGGGATCAAGAATCCCCTGCCCTATGTCAACGCCGCCCACTACAACAATCCGGCGGTCGACGATCTCTTCCGCCAGGCGAGCACCGAAGCCGACGAAAGCAAGCGCGCCCAGCAGTTCCGCGCCTTCCAGACAATCGCGAGCGAGGACTTGCCCGCCCTGCCGCTGGTATCGCTGCGGACGGTCATCGTCTCCAGCAATCGGGTGAAGGACATCTACAACAGCGTCGACCTGACCGCCGGAGACTTCTCCGATACCTGGCTCGATCGCTGAGCCGCGGGCACGACCGCCGCGCTCAGGTGTCGCGATGGCGCAGCAGACCCATGACGTGGCGCTTGAGCCGGACGAAGTCCGGCTCGGTCACGAGATCGGCGTGTCTCGGCCTGGCAAAGGGCAGCCTGATGTCGTCGATCACGCGGCCGGGCCGGTGGCTCATGACGATGATGCGGTCGGCGAGAAACAGCGCTTCATCGATGTCATGGGTCACGAAGACGGTCGTGGTCGGAATGCGGGTCCAGATGTCCAGCAGCACCTGCTGCATCCGGGCGCGCGTCAAGGCATCCAGCGCGCTGAACGGCTCGTCCATCAGCAGCACGCGCGGATGATTGATCAGGACGCGGGCGATCTCGACCCGCTGCTGCATCCCGCCGGATAATTGCGCCGGGTAGAAGTCCTCGAAGCCGGCCAGGCCGACCAGCGCGAGTAAGTCGGCGGCGGCCTTCAGGCGCTCGCGCCGGGCGACACGGCGCATCTTCGGGCCGAACGCCACGTTGTGCCGGACCTTCTTCCACGGAAACAGCGTGTGCTGCTGGAACACGAGGCCGCGATCCGGGCTCGGCCCGGCCACCGGCTCGCCATCGAGCGTAATCGCCCCGGTCGCAATCTCCAGGTGACCCGCGAGCGCGCCGAGCACGGTCGACTTGCCGCAGCCGGAGGGCCCGAGCAGGCACAGCAGTTCGCCGGGCGCGACCTCGAAGGAGAGGTCATCGACCGCCTGAAACGCCTTGTCGCTCTCGCCCAGCATGATCGAGACGCGGCTGACCTTCACGTGGCCGCTCGGACGGCGATGGCCGTCCGCGGGGTCTCCGCTCATCGCGCCGCCGACGGCCGGTGCCACGGCATCAGGACGCGGCCGAGCGAGGTCAGGGCCCAGCTCGAGCCCATTCCCATCAGGCCGATCACCAGCATCCCGACGACGATGTCCGCGTAGTTCTGCAACGTGTAGGCTTCCCATGTGTAGTATCCAATGCCGAACTGTCCGGAGATCATCTCCGCGGTCACGAGGCAGAACCAGGACGTGCCCATGCCGATCGCGAGCCCCGTCACAATCGCTGGCGCCGCGCCCGGGAGCACGATCTCCTGCAGGATGGCGAGCCGGTTGCCGCCGAGGCTGCGCGCCGAGGCGATCAGCCGCTGGTCGACATTGGCGACGCCATGCACGGTGTTGAGGATGATCGGGAACAGCGCGCCGATGAAGGTGATGAAGATCATCGACATTTCTGACGAGGTGAAGATCAGGATCGAGAGCGGAATCCAGGCCACCGCCGGGATCGGCCGCAGCAGCTCCAGCGGCGGCAGCAGCAGATCGGACGCGGCGCGCGAGCGTCCGATCGCAATGCCGAGCGCGATACCGAGCAGCGCGGCTGCGCCATAACCGGCGAACACGCGCGCCAGGCTGCTGCCGAGATGCGCCATCAGCTTGGGCGACCTGAGCAGCACCATTGCCGCCTCGGCCACCTCCGTCGGCGGCGGCACGTTGCGGAAGGTGACCGCGCCGAGATTCAAATGCGCCGTCGCGGCGAACTGCCAGAGGCCGAGGCAGGCCCCGATCGAGGCGGCGCGGATCGCCCATCGCACCGCCTGTCGCGGCCTCGTCGCCATGGCAGGATCCCTTACCGGCTGGCGACCAGCGCGTCGCGCGCCGCGGCGAAATCGACGACGTCACCGCCCTTCGCCTTGGCCCAGCGCTCGGCGCCCTCCTTCAGCAGGAACGCACTGAGCTCGCCCGACGAGCTGCGCACGAACCAGGCCTGGCTCGCGAACAGCTTGATGCCGCTCTCGCGATCTTGCGCATAGACGACCCGGGCGGTCTTGCCATCCTTCTCCAGCGCCACCAGCGCCTTCAACGCCGCCTCCGGGGACGCGTAATGACGAACCTGCGGCTCATCCTTCAGCCAGATCTGCGCGACGCGGCTGACATCGGTGATCTCGGCGCCCGATGCCGCATCCTTGGCCTTCAGCGGCAACTGCGCGTAGTTGGTCTTCTCCGCGTCGTAGTCGCGGCCAGCCTGGGTCAGCGCCGCCCTGATGAACTTGTCGGTCACGAACTTGTCGATGTCGAGATCGCTGTCGGCCCGCTTGAGATATTTCAGCGTCTTGATCGACGTCGCCACCGCCTGCCGGAATTCCGGCTTCCAGGTGGCGTCGCGGGTCTGCAGCCCGAGCGGGCCGTGGAACAGATACACCACCTCGGCCTCGATCCCTGTCACCTTCGAGATCAGCTCGCTGTAGCGCTCCGGCTCGGAGGCGATCAGCCGGTCGGCCTCCAGCGCGGCCCGCAGATAGGCTGTCACGACTTCCGGATATTTGTCGGCGTAATCGCCGTCGACCAGCGCGCCGTGAAAGGTCGGTGTGCTCGCTTGCGAACCGTCGAAGATCTTGCGAGCGAAGCCGCGCCAGGGAAACAGCTCGGCGAACGGAACGAAGTCGGCATGGGCATCGACCTTGTTGGCCTGCAGCGCGGGGCCTGCGACCTCCGGCGCCTGGGTGATGATGCTGACATCGGTGTCCGGATTCCAGCCCTTGGCCTCGATGGCGCGCAACAGCATGCCGTGCGCCGTCGATGCAAACGGCACCGAGATGGTCTTGCCCTTGAGATCGTCGAGCGAACGCGCGGGCGAGTCCTTGGGCACCACGATGCCGTTGCCGCTGCCCTTGGTGCTGCCCGACAGCACCGAGATGAACAGGCTGCGGCGACCCGCCTTCTGAAACGCCACGCCGTTCAGCGAGCCCGGAAAGTCGGCCATGGCGCCGAAATCGAGCTTGCCGGCCACCATCTCGTTGGTCAGCGGCGCGCCGGACGTGAAGTTGCGCCACTGGATGTCATAGGTCGTATCCTTGTACTTGCCATCATGCGGCAGATATTTGTCGAGCAGATTCAACTCCCGGATCAGGAGCCCGCCGGTCGCGCAATTGATGGTGGTGTCCTGCGTACCGATCGCAACGCGGATGGTTTCCGCCTTCGCGGTTCCGAGCGTCACCGCCAGAACGACGGCAGAAAGTGCGGCGTATCGATGAAGCGTCATGCGTCGGTCCTCGCTGAGATCGGCGAGCGGCATCCTCCTCCGCCCGTTCCGAGAAGCCGGACTATTCAGCGGACGCACGGGATCGCTGAAGCAATTAGTTGCCGCCTGCCGACACAGAGCCTCACATCCAGGTAGGCTGGACGTGGCCTGCCGCCAATTCATTCTCATGAATATCTCTTCACCGAAACAAACATTCTTATAGACCGGCCAATTGAGCACGAAGCTTGCCAAGTGCACCGTACCATCAGCAAAGGCGTGGACTTCTTCTGCTGCTCGCCTCTACTCTGCGGCTGACAATCGTGAGCAACGGACGAGAAGGATCTGGAGACGGTGGACACCACGCGCGCACTACGAATTCCGGATCCGATCCTGCGTCCGCCGGTCGTCGAATCCCGTAACGAGGTGCGCCCCAAGCGTGCGGCGGTCGAACGCCAGGCCGTGACCGAGCCAACCGTGAAGCTCTCAGGCGATTCGGCGCTGTTCCTGAGCGAAGGTGTCGCGGGGCTCAACGTCGGAGCCCATTTCCTCGATCGCCTCTCTTATGCCGAGAGACAGCGGATCGCAGCGGCTGGCCGCGACGTGGTCGTGCCGCAGGGCGGTACCGTGTTCAACCAGGGCGATGCGCATGACGGCATCTTCATCATCCGGCGCGGCCAGGTCCGCGTCTACTACACCGCGCCCTCGGGCCGCGAGGTCACGCTGGCCTATTGGACGCCGGGGCATTTCATCGGCGGCCCGGAAATTTCCGGCGGCGGCGTCCACATGTGGTCGGGCGTTGCGGTGGAACCGTGCGAGATCACGGCGCTGCCAGGCGCAAGTGTGCAGACGCTGCTGGCCGAGATGCCGAGCTTTGCGCTCGCGCTGATCGATGGCCTCGTGGCCAAAGGAAAATGCTACTCGTCGATGGCACAGATGCTCGGCACCCGCTCCGTCATCGAGCGCTTGGCACAGCATCTGCTCAACCTCGCCGAGCTACATGGCGTCAGGGACGGTGAAACCGTCCTGATCAACCGCAGGATCACACACGACCAGATCGCAGCCATGGTCGGTTCGACGCGGCAATGGGTCACGATGATGCTGAAGCGCTTTCAGACCAAGCGCATCATCGCCATCGAAGGCTCCAGCATCCGCATCAGGCGCGTCGATCTGCTCGAAACCATGCTGTCAAAGGATTGAGCCGCGGGCCTCGCTCACAGACGCCCGAGCGCCCAGGCCACCGTCTTGCGCACATCGGGATCGGCGTCCTGGGCGCGCGTGGCGAGTGCCTCACGCGACGCGGGATCGGCGATCTCGCCCAGCGTGGCCGCAGCGTCCTTGCGCAGCGATGGATTATCATCGCCGAGTAGCACGATGATGGCCGGCAGCGCCTCGCGCGCACGAAGACGACCGAGGCTCTGCAGCGCCTTCTGCCGCACCTGCCACAATTCGTCCGCCAGGGCCGCCACCAAAGCGGGTGATGCGCTCGACACGCCGAGACGGCCGAGGGTCTCGGCCGCGGCCGCCCTCACCTCCCAGGCGGCATCCTTCAAGGCAGCCGACACCGCCGCCGCAGCCTCAGCGCTCTGATCGGCGAAGGACAGCGCCTTGACGGCCGCGAGCCGGACTTCGGCGCTGCCGTCGCGGGCCGCGCCGATCAGGGCCGGCAGAGTCTCTTGACGCTTGAGATAGCCGATGACACCCACCGCTTGTACACGTACGGCCGGCTCGACGTCGCTCAACGCCGTGATCGCCGGCTGCAGGGATGCCTCGATCTGCAGCGCCTTCAAGCCGCGTAAAATGGCCGTACGTACGAAAGGCGACGGATGGGCCACCAGCGCCAGCAGCGCCCCGCCCGCGTCCGCGTCGCGCAGCTCGGCGAGGCTCTCGGCTGCAGCGGCGGCAACCGCGGCGACCGAGTCGGTCACCGCGCGCGCCAGGGCCTCGCCGACGGCGCGGCCGTCGAACTCGCCCAACGCCCGCGCCGCCTGCTCACGCACCTCGGGCGCAGCGTCAGCGATCGCGGCGACCAGATGCGGCACCGCCTGCCAATCCGAGGTTTCGGCGAGCGCCATCACGGCGAGCCGACGCACCGTGGCATCCGGGCTCGCCAGGTCGGCCGCAAGATCTTCGACATCGCCGAACGCTTCGAAGGGCTCCGACATCTCAGCTCACCGCAGCAGATAGGGAATGTTCACGGTGACGGCCCCGGTGGGGCAATCCGTCTCGCACGGCATGCAGTACCAGCATTCGTCATATTTCATGTAAGCTTTGCCGGTGAGGTCGCTGATGCGCAGCACGTCGAGCGGGCAGACGTCGACGCAGACCGTGCAGCCCTTGTCGGCGATGCATTTGGCCTCGTCCACGACCACGGGCAGCGTGGTCGGCGTGTATGCAATGGGCAAGCGGGCCTCCTCGTTAGGCGCTTTCGCGGATGCGCTGGCGATCATAGGCCGAGCGCTCCGCGTCCTCGATCGGCACGATGTACGGCGCGACCGGCCGCTTCTCCAGCATCATCCGCCCGTCCTGCTTGCGCAGGATGCTGTGGCAGAACCAGTCGGCGTCGTTCTTCTCGGGGTGGTCGACGCGATAGTGATAGAGTCCCCAACGGCTCTCGGTGCGGAACAGCGACGCAGCAGCGGCCATGTCGGCACAGTCGAGGATCGAGGCGACTTCCAGCGAGCGCAGCAATTCATGGGCATCGCGGGCGACCATCGCGCCTTCGAGATCCTCGCGCACCTCCGCCAGCCGCTCCTGCCCCAGCTTCATCTTGGCCGTGACCTTCGGCGGCTGCAGATAGTCGTTGACCATCCGTCGCGCCTTGTACTCGATCTGGTTCGGCGGAATTCCGTCGTCGCGCCGTGTCGGCGCCAACACGCGCGCCCGCTCCTGCTCGACATCAGACGGATCATAGTCCGGCAGGTCGCGCCCGGCGGCAAATTCTGCGGCATGCTCGCCTGCGACCGCACCATTGGTGAACGCGCCCAGCATGTAATTGTGCGGCACGCTCGCCATGTCACCGGCCGCGTAGAGACCGGTGACGGTGGTGCGGGCGAATTCGTCGACGAACACGCCGGACGCACTATGGCCCGAGCAGAAGCCGATTTCCGAAATATGCATCTCGACCATGCGCTCGCGATAATCGGTGCCGCGGTTCTCGTGGAAGCGGCCGCGCGACGGCCGCTCGACGGTGTGGAGAATCGCCTCGATCTTGCCGATCGTGTCGCTGTGCAAATGGTTGAGCTTGAGGAACACCGGACCCTTGCCGGATTGCAGTTCGCTGTAGAACTCCTGCATCATCTGCCCGGACCAGTAGTCGCATTCGATGAAGCGCCGGCCCTCGCTGTTGGTCGTATACGCACCGAACGGGCCGGCGACATAGGCGCAGGCCGGGCCGTTATAGTCCTTGATCAGCGGATTGATCTGGTAGCATTCGAGATTCGCGAGCCCCGCACCGGCGTGATAGGCCATGGCATAGCCGTCGCCTGAATTGGTTGCGTTCTCGTAGGTGCCCCAGAGATAGCCGGATTGCGGCAGGCCGAGCCGTCCGGCGGCGCCGGCACAGAGGATGACGGCCTTGGCGCGCAGCACGAGGAATTCGGCGGTGCGCGTGTTCACCGCGATCGCGCCGGCAATCTCGCCGTCCCGCCCCGTCAGCAGCCGCGTCGCCATGTAGCGGTTGGAGATCAGGATCTGCTCGCGCCGCAACTGCCGGTACAGCGCCCGCTTGACCGTGTCGCCGTTCGGCATCGGCAGCACGTAAGTGCCGAGATGATGCACCTTCTTGACGTCGTAGTCGCCATTCTCGGTCTTCTGGAAGCGGATGCCGAAGCTGTCGAGCTCCTGAATGATGTCGAAGCAGCGCGAGGCATATTTGAACACGGGCGCCTGATCGCAGATGCCGTCATTGGCGATCGTGATCTCCTTGGTGTACTGCTCCGGCGTCGCATAGCCCGGCACCACGGCGTTGTTGAGCCCGTCCATGCCCATGGCGATCGCGCCGGAGCGCTTGACGTTGGCCTTTTCAAGCAACACCACGCGCGCCTGCGGATTGCGCCGCTTCGCCTTGTAGGCGGCCATCGGCCCGGCCGTACCGCCGCCGATCACCAGGATGTCGCAGGAGACCTCGGTCAGGCCGTCGGTGATGTCGTCCATGAATGCCTCTGGTCGGTTCGGTCGTCGGGCGCCAGGTCCGCGAGCTCGCGCAAATAGGACCAGGGATAGATGCCGCGGTCATGGCCATCGGAGAACAGCAGCCGGACGGCATAATTGCCGATCGGCTGCAGCCCGGTCAGATGCAGATCGGCCGGCAGGACAAGCGCAATGCCGTCGATCTGCCGGCGCAGCTCGGACGCCGCGCGGCTCGCCTGTCGCAACGCTGCCGCATCAAGGCACACCCGCGCGTCTGGCCAGGTCACCGCCAGGCGGCGGGCCTCGTCGACGATCTCGATCAGCTCAGGTTCCAAGCTCACTCGCTCTGCTCCATTGGCTCGATGACCTACCCGAGCGCGGACGGAGCTGCCCGCAATAAATTGCTTTCACGCGATCGCGTTGCAGCCGTCGCGCGGAGACTCTCCGGCAGATCGCCGATGGAAGGCCATTGCCCGCTCGCAGGGGGTCGACGAAACGATCATTGATGCATTCGATCGTCAGCAATCGTTTTCTTCTTATTTGGTCTCACCGGCTTGACCATCATGCGCGGCGCATGGTCTGCGACGTCAGGCGAATGCATGTTCCAGGAGACGTGGTGATGGTCTTCAGTCCGGACCGGAGATCGTTGCTGGGCGGTCTTGCCGCTGCCGCGGGCGGATGGATCGGCACGGCGGGTGCCGCAGAAGGCCGGCTGCAGGTGCCGGTCTGGACGCGCCAGCAAGGATCGCCGGTGGCGAGCCCGGCCTATGGTGTGCCCTCGCGGTTCGAGGACGGCATCAAGCGCCGCCCGCGCACGCCGCCGCCGATTCCGACGGCGGCCTCCAGCGGCACGCCGCTGCAGCATCTCCACGGCATCATCACCCCGGCCGGCCTGCATTACGAGCGCCACCATGCCGGCGTGCCCGACATCGATCCCGATCAGCACCGGCTGGTCGTGCATGGCTTGGTCGAGCGCCCGCTGGCGTTCACGATGGATGACCTGCTGCGGTTTCCCTCGGTCTCGCGCATTCATTTCATGGAGTGCTCGGGTAACACCTCGACCTGGGGCGGCGGCAATCCGAAATGGACCGTGCAGGACACCCATGGCCTGATCAGCTGCAGCGAATGGACCGGCGTGCCACTCGCGACCGTGCTGCAGGAAGTGGGCGTCAAGCCGGAGGGCCGCTGGATCCTCGCGGAAGGCGCCGATGCGGCGGCGATGACGCGCAGCGTGCCGATCGAGATCGCGCTCGACGACGCCATTCTCGCTTATGCGCAGAACGGTGAGCGGCTGCGGCCCGAGCAGGGCTATCCGCTGCGCCTATTCCTGCCCGGCCTCGAAGGCAATCTCAGCGTCAAATGGCTGCGACGGCTCAAGGTCGGCGACAAACCGTTCCAGTCACGCGAGGAGACCTCGAAATACACCGACCTGATGCCGGACGGCACTGCACGGCAGTTCACCTTCACGATGGAGGCGAAATCCGTGATCACGCAGCCTTCCTCCGGGCATCAGCTGCGCGAGCGCGGCCTCTACGAGATCCGTGGGCTGGCCTGGTCGGGACGCGGCAGCATCAGCAAGGTCGAGGTCTCCACCGACGGCGGCCAGACCTGGCGCGAGGCCGAGCTGCAGCAGCCAGTGCTGTCGAAATGCCTGACGCGCTTCCGGCTGCCATGGCAATGGGATGGCGGACCGGCGCTGCTGCAGAGCCGCGCCACCGATTCCACCGGCTATCTGCAGCCGACCAAGGAGCAGCTGATCCGCGCCCGTGGGCTGAACTCCAACTATCACTTCAATGCGGTCTATGGCTGGCAGCTCAATGCCGAGGGAGCGGTCACCCATGTCGTTTAGATCCATCGCGGCAGCGGCGGCGCTGATCGTCGTCTGCTCCGTCGCGGGCGTCGCCGCGGAGCGCACCAATCTCGGCCGCGCCGTCACCGCCGACGAGATCGCCGCCTGGAACATCGACGTCTCCGGCGACGGCGCCGGCCTGCCCGCCGGCCGCGGCAGCGTCGCCGAGGGCCGCGCATTGTTCGCGGAGGCGTGCGCGGCGTGCCATGGCGACAAGGGCCAGGGCGGCGCAGCCGATGCACTGGTCGGCGGCCGCGGCACGCTGGCCACCGCCAAGCCGGTCAAGACCATCGGCAGCTTCTGGCCCTATGCGCCGACCGTGTTCGACTACGTCAACCGCGCGATGCCGTTCAACGCGCCGCAATCGCTGACGCCGGACCAGGTCTACGCGGTCACCGCCTATCTGCTGTTCCTGAACGGCATCGTGTCCGAGGATACCACGCTCGATGCCGCGTCCCTGGCGAAGGTCGAGATGCCCAACCGCAACGGCTTCACCCGGGATCCGCGTCCCGACGTGCCGCCGAAATGACGGCATGGCGATCGCTGAGGACTTCAGGAAATAACTTTCCCTTCTAAGTGCGCGACCAAGAAGGTTCGGCTCCGATCGCTGCACTTTACGTAATTGCAACCAGCACGACATTCCCGGCAAATCGAGCCTTGTTTGCTTCGGACCGGGATTGAACTGATGATTGTGAAATGGCTTGCAAGCGCCGCGCTGCTGCTGAGCGTGGTCGCGTCGACTCCTTCTTACGCCGAGGGACGGCTTCGAATCGTCGAGCAGTTCGGCACCGTCTATCTGCCGCTGCACGTGCTGCGCGACCAGAAGCTGATCGAGAAGCATGGCCAGAAGGCCGGCCTCGAGATCAAGGTCGAATGGACCAAGCTGAGCGGCGGCGCCGCCATCAATGACGCCCTCATCTCCGGTGCCGTCGACATCGGCGCAGCCGGCGCAGGCCCCGTGCTTGTGCTGTGGGACCGCACCCGCGGATCGGCCGACGTCAAGATCATCGCCGCACTCGGCGAGCAGCCGAACTACCTCATCACCAGCAATCCCAATGTCAAGACGTTGAAGGACTTCACCAAGACCGACAAGATCGCGGTGCCGGCGGTGGTCGTATCGCAGCAGTCGCGCCTGCTGCAGATCGCGGCGGAAAAGGAGTTCGGTGAGAGAAAATTCAACGCGCTCGACGATCTCACCGTCAACCTGCCGCATCCCGATGCGACGGCCGCCCTGCTGTCGGGGTCGTCGACCATCACCGCGCATTTCTCCAATCCGCCCTATCAGGAGCAGGCGCTGCAGGATCCGAAGATCCACAAGGTGCTGAGCTCCTACGACATCATGGGCGGCCGCATCACGCCGACGCTGCTCTATGCCACCTCGAAGTTTCGCAACGAGAATCCGCGGACGTTCAAGGTGTTCTACGACGCGCTGAACGAGGCCTCACATTGGATCGAGAGCCACAAGGCGGAGGCCGCCGAGACCTATATCCGCATCGAGCAGTCCAAGCTCGACCCGGCCTTCGTCAAATCGGTCATCGATAGCCCCGAGGTCAGCTTCACGACGGTCCCTAAAGGCACGTTCAAATACGCCGCGTTCCTCGCCAAGATCGGCGCCATCAAGACCAGGCCCGCGAGCTGGAAGGACTACACGTTCGAAGAGCTGCACGACAAGCAGGGCGACTGAGCGATGTCTTCCGTGATCGAGGCCCGCCGGCTGAGTATCGACTACGACACCGAGCATGGCCCGGTGCGCGCGGTCGACAATGTCAGCTTCACGGTGGCGCGCAGCGAGCGGCTGGTGCTGCTCGGCCCGTCCGGCTGCGGCAAGTCGACGATCCTGAAGAGCATCGCCGGCTTCATCCGCCCGAGCAGCGGCGACATCCTGGTCGAGGGCCGCGCGGTGACGAAGCCGGGCCCCGACCGTCTGGTGGTGTTCCAGGAGTTCGATCAACTGCTGCCCTGGAAGACCGTGCGCGACAATGTCGCCTTCCCGCTCAAGGTCGCCCGCGGCAAATCGGGCGCTGAAGCGCGGGCGCTCGCGGAAGCGGCGCTCGCCAAGGTCGGACTGGCCCGGGTGATCAAGGACTATCCCCATACGCTGTCCGGGGGCATGAAGCAGCGCGCCGCGATCGCCCGCGCTTTGGCCGCTTCGCCCGAGGTGCTGCTGATGGACGAGCCGTTCGCCGCACTCGACGCGCTGACGCGCGGCACCTTGCAGCACGATCTGCTCGCGCTCGCTGAGGAGCTGCAGTTCACGCTGGTGTTCGTCACCCATTCGATCGACGAGGCGATCCTGATCGGCACCCGGCTGCACCTGCTCAGCGCCCATCCCGGACGCACCATCACCACCTTCGACACGTCAGGCATCGGCGCGGCGCAGCTCGGCTCGCCGCAGTTCCGCGCGCTGTCCGAGGAGATCCGCCACACCCTGTTCGGGCGCAGGTCGGGAGCTGCCGCATGACGGATCACATTGCCGAGGCGCCGATCGCCGCAACGGGCAGCAGCGCGCGGCGCCTGCACTGGAGCGCACTTCGCCGCTCCGCCATGGTCCGCCGCGTCCTGGTGCTGGCAACGCTCGCCCTGCTCTGGCAGCTGGCCGCGACCTTCACCGCGAGCCCGCTGCTGCTACCGAGCTTCACCCAGACGATGACGGCGCTGTGGGACGGACTGCTGCACGAGAACCTCGCCTCGGCCACCGCCGCTTCGCTCGGCATCCTCATCAAGGGGTATCTGCTGGCGCTGCTGCTCGGCCTCATCTTCGTCTCGCTCGCCACAGCCAACGCGCTGTGCCGGGAGGCGCTGATCACCCTGACGGCGATGTTCAATCCGCTGCCCGCGATTGCGCTGCTGCCGCTGGCGATGCTGTGGTTCGGGCTCGGCGAGACCAGTCTGATCTTCGTGCTCGTGCATTCGGTGCTATGGCCGTTCGCGCTCGCGACCTTCACCGGCTTCCAGTCGGTGCCGGACACCCATCGCCTGGTCGGGCGCAATTACGGTCTCACCGGCGCCCGCTATGTCGGCTCCATCCTCATTCCCTCCGCCCTGCCCTCGATCCTGTCGGGCCTGAAGATCGGCTGGGCGTTCGCCTGGCGGACGCTGATCGCCGCCGAGCTCGTGTTCGGCGTCAGCGCCAGCCAGGGCGGCCTCGGCTGGTTCATCTTCCGCAACCGCAACGAGCTGTTCACCGACAAGGTGTTCGCAGGCCTGATCATGGTGATCCTGATCGGCCTCATCGTCGAGTTCGGTCTGTTCCGCGCCATCGAAGCCGTGACCGTCCGGCGCTGGGGCATGCAGCGCGGCTGATCCGGGAAGCCGTCGTCCCGATCGACGCAGCGCTGCTCGGCCAGACCTCCGCGTCCCGCGCTTCGCGTGCGGTCAGCCTCGGCGCAAAACAGCCGAGCGCGGGACCAGAACAAATCGGAAACAGATTCAGCTTTGGGGTGAGGTTGGATGGTGCGCTCGGAGGGACTCGAACCCCCACGGTGTTACCCACTGCCACCTCAAGGCAGCGCGTCTACCAATTCCGCCACGAGCGCTAAGGAGAAGCCGGAACCAGAAGAGAGAGGCACCGGATCAGTGGCGCCCGTGTATCAAATCGATGCCGGGGGGACAAGGGCCGCACAGGCCCTAAATCCGGGATTGTGGACGGTTTTTTGCTCCGCCCGGTCCGCTAGCGCGAATGCGCCGTGGGCGACCGCGGCAGCATTTCCTTGACTTCCACCGCAATGCGGTTGCGATCGACCAGCACGACGCCATTGGCGATCGGCAGGTTGTTGGCCAGCACCTTGACGTCGTCGGCCTCGGTGGCGTCCAGCTCGATGATGGCGCCTCGCGACAGGCGCAGAACCTGGTGGATAGGCATAGAACAGGTGCCGAGAACGACCATCAGGTCGACTGTCACTTTGTCGAGGGTTGACACTGCAGGACCACCGAAGTCACGACTAGATTCCGTTACCGAAGACATCACCATGTTGTGGTTAGCCAATGGTTAACAGCCGCGAAACGCTCGATCTGACCACCTTCGTCGGCCCTGCCGGCAATGCCGTGGACTGGCGCATCTCCGATTCGCGGGTGGATTATGCCGCAGCCCTCGCGTTCATGGAGGCGCGGGCGGCCGCGATCGCCGCGGGCGAGGCGCCGGAGTTGGTCTGGCTGCTCGAGCACCCGCCGGTCTACACGTCGGGCACCTCGGGCAAGCCGGAAGACCTGCGCGATCCGCGCTTTCCTCTGGTGCCGACCGGGCGCGGCGGCCAGGTCACCTATCACGGTCCGGGACAGCGCGTGGCCTATGTCATGCTCGACCTGAAACGGCGCCGGCCGGATGTGCGCGCCTATGTCGCGGCGCTGGAGGAGATGATCATCCGCACCCTCGACGCCTTCAATGTGCGTGGCGAACGGCGCGAGGACCGCGTCGGCGTCTGGGTCCGGCGACCCGACAAGGGCGAAGGATATGAGGACAAGATCGCCGCCATCGGCGTGCGGCTGAAGCGCTGGGTCAGCTTCCACGGCATCGCCATCAATGTCGAGCCGGACCTGACGCATTTTCAGGCGATCGTGCCTTGCGGGGTCACCGACCCGCGTTACGGCGTCACCAGCCTGGTCGATCTCGGCCTGCCGGTCACGCTGACCGATGTCGACCTCGCGCTCCGGCAGGCCTTCGAGAGCGTCTTTGGCGCAACCCGCGCCAGCCTGCCGGAGACGGCCTAGCTCAGACCTCGCGCTGATGCGCCGGGACACCGAGGCTGGCTGCGACATAGCGGCGCTCCTGGGTCAGCCCGCCGAAGCCATAGGCATCTCCCCTCACCTCGTCGACATGCAGATAGGTCTCGGGATGCAGCGGGCCGATCAGCGACGCCATGCGGTCGAACACCGCCGCGAGATAAGCGGCCTTCTCGTCCTTGGTGTTGGTGCCTTCGCTGACATGGACGTCGATCCAATAGCTGGCAAGCCCCTGCTCGGCCAGCGAGGCGCCGCCGGCGAACCAGTCCGCCGCATCGGCCTCCGAAACGATGACGGCGGTGACCTTGGGGTCCTTGCGCAGGATCTGTGCCGTCAGCGCGGTGACGGCCTCGGCAATCTCCCGCTTCAGCGAAAGGGAGCGGCGCTGGCTGGCATAGACGATGGTGATCAGGGGCATGGGGGTCTCTCCGTTCAGGGCGGCAATGCCGCCGTTGCCCCGAGAACCTAGCCCTCCCGTTATGATTTCGGTATGCTATTGCTGACGATATCAATGATAAGCACTTGTAATGAAGATCACGCTCGACATCGGTGCGGTCCGGGCCTTTCTTCTGGTCTCCGACCTGCAGAGTTTCACGCGGACGGCGGAAGCGCTCGGCACCACCCAGGCGGCCGTCAGCCTGAAGCTGCAGCGCCTGGAGGCAACCTTGGAGAAACGCCTCCTGGAGCGTTCGCCGCGCGCGGTCCGGTTGACGGCCGAGGGGGCGGCTTTCGTGGAGAACGCGCGCGCGCTCGTGGCCGCACATGATCTTGCCGTGGCCGGCCCCGCCCGCATCCGCCCCCGCCTCTCGCTCGGCATCAGCGATCACGCGGCCGGCCCGGAGCTGGTGCCGATGCTGCGACAATTCCAGGCCAGCACGACGGAGCTGGCTCTGTCGGTGAGCATCGGGTTCTCGCGCGACCTGCTCGATCTCTACGATGCGGGCACGCTCGACGCGGTCATCGTCCGGCAGGAGGCCTCGCGGCGCGGCGGCGAGACCTTGGCCGAGGACGAATTCGGCTGGTATGCGAGTCCGCGCTTCGGCTTTGCTTTGGGAAGTCCCGTGCCGCTGGCGACTCTGGCCGCGCCTTGCGGCGTCCGCGCCATCGCGGTCCGCGCGCTCGACAAAGCGCGGTTGCCCTTTGTCGAGAGCTTTGTCGGCGGCGGTGTCGCTGCTGTGGCCGCCGCCGCACAGGCCGGACTCGCGATCGCGCCCCTGGCGAGGCGAATCGCGCCACCTGGCCTCGTCGATGTCGGGCCAGCCCTCGGCCTGCCCAGGCTAGGACGATCGAAGGTCATTCTCCACGCCAAGGTCAGCGATGCTGCCAAACGTGCAGCGCTGCGGACGCTGGCTGCGGCATTGCGAAGCGCGTCGCACGCGAATTAGTTGACGGCGACCCGCGGTCCTGTAGCATGGGTTAATTTCCGGAGTTCAGGAGCAGCGGCTTGAACCGTCTCTTGACCGCAGCTGCAGCTGACATCGTCAGCGCCGCACCACAGCCGAGCCCGGCGCCGGGCACATTCGGCCTGGAACCGCTGCACCGCCACGCTCTGATCCGAACCTCCAACGCCGAACTGCTGCGCGATCTCGGCAGCCGTCTGCTTGGCGCCGACCGCATCGACTTCAGAAGCGCCAACCGTTTCGAAGCCGTCGTCAACCTGATCGAGCTCGACAGCATCGGGCTCGCTTTCGGCGCGACGAGCTGCGACATGGTCAGCGACCACCGCGCCGCCGACTTCATCAGGGTGCAGATTGCCATGACAGGCCGCGCGGTCAGTTGCGCCCGCGGCGAGGCGACCGACGTCACCGATCAGCAGATCGCCGTCGCGCCAGCCGGCGTCCCCTGGCAGATGGCCTGCCAGGGCGGCCACCGCCGTCTCACTCTGCGTCTCGAACCGCAGGCCTTGCGGCAACGGCTGGCGGCGCTGGTCGGCGTGCAGCCGCGCGCCGACTATGCCATCGGCTCCGCGATTCCGGCCAACGATCCGCACGCCCGCAGCCTGCTGCGGCTGCTCGATTTCCTCGGCACCCAGCTCAACGAGCAGGATGCCGCCTTCCCGGCCGCCGTCTACCGAGAACTGGAGGAAGCCGTTCAGGTCGCCTTCCTCTGCGCCAGCCGCCATCGCTTCCGCGACGCGCTGATCGATCCGGCCCCGATGCCGGATTTCGGTCTGGTCAAGCGGCTCGAGGACTATATCGAGGCCAATTGGCGCGAGCCGATCACGATCGAGCGCCTTGTGCGCGAGGCCGGCGTCAGCGCCCGATCGATCTTCCGCGTGTTCGAACGCGTCCGGGGCTATTCGCCGATCGCATTTGCCAAATCTGTCCGTTTGCGCCGCGCGCATGAGATGCTGCGCTCGGGCGATCCCTCCGTCACCGTTGCGGCGGCGGCCGCCGCCTGCAACTTTGCCAATCCCGGACATTTCGCGCGCTATTACCGCGCCACGTTCGGCGAGCTGCCATCAGTGACGATGGCGCGCGCCGAACGCTCCTGACGCTTAGCCGAGTCAAAGATTCGGACGGCTCAAAGGATCGCCTCGAGCGCGCTGCGCAGGCTCTGGTGACGGAACACGAAGCCGGTCGACAGCGCCTTGTTCGGCACCACGCGCTGACCGCCGAGCAACAGCTCGTCAGCGAATTGGCCGCCGATCCGGCGTAGCAGGCCGGCAGGAACGCGCAGCAGCGCCGGACGCCGCAGGCAACGCGCCAGCTCGGTCGTGAAGGCGCCGTTGCGCACCGGCAGCGGCGCCGTTGCGTTGACGGGTCCGGTGATTGCGTCGGTGGCCATGACATGGGCGATCAGCCGGATCAGATCGTCGCGCTCGATCCAGGACATCCATTGCAGCCCGGAACCAAGTGGACCTCCGAGTCCGAACTCGAACGGCGTCAGCATGCGCGATAGAACGCCGCCGTCGCGGCCGACGACGAGACCGATGCGCAGCAGCGCCACGCGCGTCCCATGGGCTTCAGCGCCACGAGCGGCCTGCTCCCACGCCTCGCAGAGTTCATGGCTGAAGCAGTCATGCGCCTTCGCCGATTCCGTCAGCGGCTGGTCCTGCCACAGGCCGTACCAGCCGATCGCGGAGCCGTTCACCAGCACCTGCGGCTTGCGCGCGAGCCGTGCGATCAGCGCCACGACGGCCTCGGTCGTGGCAAGGCGCGACTGCAGGATCTTCTCGCGCTTCGCTGCGGTCCAGGCCGCGTTGCCGATCGGCTCACCGGCGAGATTGACGATTGCGTCGATGCGGGTGTCGGACGCGATCTGGTCAAGGCTGGTGATCAGCGTCAATGGCGGCGGCAACGCACGGGCCTTGGCCGGATCGCGCACCAGCGCGATGACGTGATGGCCTGAAGCCGCGAGTCCCGCCACCAGCCGCGTACCAACGAAGCCGGTGGCCCCCGTGACCAGGACCGTCTGCGCCGGCGGCAATGCGGCGAGCAGTTCGGCCGCATCAGGCTGCGACATCCGTGCCAGCCGCCGTGCCGCGGCGACGTCGCGCAGCCCGCACAGAGCGGCGCCGATCGCCGCTGCGGCCGCGATCCAGCTCAAGAGGTCAGCATAGGCCGGCACGATGGCAGAAGGCTGCATCATCCAGTCGATCAGCAACGGCACCAGCAGCATCAATACGGCGCCGTAATTGATCGCGAGCAGCGTGTGATTGATGCGCTCGCTCGGCGGCAGCTTGCGGGTCAGATCCTCCTCGACGAAATCGGTCAGGGTGATCGCGATCTCCGCGACCAGCACCGCGAGCACCAGCGCGGCAAACAACCCATGCACCTCGCACCAGCCGAGGATGGCGAACAGCAGCGCGTAGAGCAGGTTCCGGACGGCGTGGAGCTTGAGCTCGCTCTGCTGGGACGGCCGCCAGGCGAGACGCTCGGTGAACTCGTGATGGTAGAAGGTATCGAACACGCCCATCACGATCTGGAGGGCGATCAGGGACCAGAGCAGCGGCGTCATGGCGCGGACTCCCGGAACATTGCGCTCTGGCGGATGATGCGCCCGAAGCGCGGGTGGATGATCTCCAGCGTGAAGCGAAAGGCGCCGGCGCCGAGATCGGCATGGGTCACGGTGAGATCACCGGGCGTCAGCCAGGCTGGCAAGCGTAAGCGGCGGCCAGCGCACTCGAAGGTGAAGCCGGCGCTCTGGAAGACGAGCGCGCCATCGGTCACGCAGACGCGCAGGCTCATGCTGAGACCCCAGCCGAGATACTCTTCGAGCCCGGTCGGACCGGCAAAGCGCTTGGCCGAATGGATCACCTGCGGGAAGCCGTGAGGACGGCCGCAGATGCGTGTCCAGATCTGGCCGCCGCTCGCCGCATCCTCGGTCACCGCGACGATCATCGGCACGCCGAGATCCGCCCGCGTCGGCAACGGTCCGCCGATCAGCCGCGCGAGCTGCGCGAACCAGAAGCCGGCGGGGCTGATCTCGGCCTCGTCGACCTCACCGACATAGACCGCCGTCGCTCCCTCGGCGAGACGCTTGGAAAACCGGCGCCAGATCGAGACCGGAAGCCGGCCCCAATCCTCGGGCGACAGCAGCGCACGAAATCTGTGATCGTCGTGGAGCCTGGCGTTGGAGGGCGCTGCAAGTCCGAGATGTCGTAGGCTCACCATGGCGTCCTCCTCGACTAATCGCTGCCGGACCGGGATCGTCCCGACGGCAGCAGGTTTGCAATCTTCTCGCCGAGCTTGATCAGCGCGACCAGGCGCGGCCGCGGCACCTTCAGCATCTGCACGTACCAGCGGTCGACAAGTTCGGTGAACGCCAGCATGTCCTTCAGCCGCTTGCTTGCGACCGGGCTGATGCCGGGATCGCCGGTGGCCTCCGCCACGCAGGCGCGCAGCGCCGCGATCGCCGGATCGATCTCGCGCTCCTTGCGCCCCGCCGCGATCCGCTGCGCCACCTCCCAGATGTCGGTCTCCGCCTCGAAATGGTCGCGGCGGTCGCCGAGGATCGGCACCCGGCGGATCAGATCCCACGCGAGCAGCTCCTTCAGCGAGTTGGAGACGTTGGAGCGCGCCATGCCGAGCGTGTCGGCGATGTCCTCGGCCGTCATCGGCTTCTCCGCCAGATACAGCAGACCATGGATCTGGCTCACCGAGCGGTTCACGCCCCATTGGTCACCCATGTCGCCCCAATTGAGGATGAAGCGCTCGACGGCGGGAGGAAGTTTCTTCTTGCCGGTTGTTTCTGTCATGACAGAAATATCTGACCGATGAGCATGAATGTCAAGAGCGGTTCTGCTGTGAACCGCGCAGCTGATTGGCAAGACGGAGACGAAGGGGCTCCTTTCGCCAGCGGCGGATGACCGCCGATCGCACTCCCCCTGCCCCTTGGAACAGGAGCAAGCCATGACGGCATCCGACAAGGCTTTCACCGGATCGATCCCGCAGATCTACGACGAACTGCTGGTTCCCCTGATCTTTACGCCCTATGCCCAGGACCTCGCAGCGCGCATCGATCGTCGCCAGCCTCGCGACGTGCTGGAGACGGCGGCGGGAACCGGCGCGGTCACGAGGGCCCTGCACGCCGGGCTGCCGCCGGAGGTCCGGATCACCGCGACCGATCTCAACGAGCCCATGCTGATGCGGGCGAAGTCGCATCTTGGCGATGCGGCACGCATCGGATGGCAGCAGGCCGACGCGCTGGCCCTGCCCTTTGCCGATGCGAGCTTCGACGCCGTCGCATGCCAGTTCGGCGTGATGTTCTTCCCCGACCGTATCAAAGGCTACGCCGAGGCCCGCCGCGTGCTGCGGCCCGGCGGCCGTTTCATCTTCAATGTCTGGGACCGGATCGAGGACAATGAGTTCGCGCATGTGGTGCATGAGGCGCTGCAGCAGATCTTTCCCAACGACCCGCCGCAATTCTTCACCCGGACGCCGCACGGCTATTACGACCCGGAGCGGATCACGGCCGATCTGAACGAGGCCGGCTTCACCGACGTCGAGATCGGCACCGTCACCCATCGCAGCCGCGCGGCCTCGCCGCAGCACCCCGCCACCGCCTACTGCCAGGGCACACCGATGCGCGGCGAGATCGAGGCGCGCGGGACACTGGACCTGGCCGCGGCGACGCAGGTCGTGGCGGATGCACTTGAACGGCGGTTCGGCAGCGGACCGGTCGAGGGACGGATTCAGGCGCTGGTGATTTCAGCGGCCTGAGCGGCGGCCTGTTTCGTCGGCGAGGTCATGATGCGTTTCCGGGGAAACGGATCCCGCCCCATTCCCTCTGTTTGCACGCCGTCTTCGGAAAACGGGTTTCGACCTTCCCGGATCATGCGTGAGCTGGAATTAGAGCGTCGGCAGCACCGAAAAGGCTTCGCCGGGCCGTCGCAGCGCGAGCTGGTCGGCCGTGCCCGGCTCCTCCACCACCGCGTTCACCCGCGCGGCCGGCGGTCCCTTGTGGCAGGCCGCGACCATGGCCGTGACGTCATCGGCGGGGCCGGCAAACACCGCCTCGACACTGCCATCGGCGCGATTGCGCACCCAGCCTTGCAGGTCGTTCAGGATGGCCTGGTCCTCGACCCAGGCACGATAGCCGACGCCCTGGACACGGCCGCGGACCGTGACGTGAACGATCGCATCGTCGCTCATGATCCCGGCTCCAGATAGACGCGCAGGCGCCGCTTCACCTCGGCCTCGCGCATCACCTGTGCCGTCAGTTCGGCCGATGGCAGGCCCTTCAGCTGTTTGGGCGCGGCGCCGCCGCGCAGCGCCTTCAGCGTCTCGTACACGGCCTGCGTCGCGGCTGCGATCGGCGCATGGCCTTGCAGCGCAACGCGGACGCGGCGCGCGGCGAGATAGCCGAGATCGGACATGTGCTCAGGCGCGCCGCCGAGCACGATCGGCAAGGTCGTGGCAGCGGCGATGGCGTCGAGCTGATCGCGCGCGGTGATGCCGGTGAAGAACAGCCCGTCCACGCCGCAGACTTCATAGGCCCTGGCACGCGCGATCGCGTCGTCGAGTGAGGTGACGGAGACAGCGCCGGTCCGTCCGAGAATGACCAGCGCGGGATCACCGCGGCCCTCGAGCGCGGCCTTCACCTTGCCGATGCCCTCGGCCAACGAGATCAGCTGCGGCTTGGCGGCCCCAAACGCCTGCGGCAGCAGCGTGTCCTCGATCGTCAGGCCGGCGGCGCCGGCGGCCTCGAGCTCCTGCACGGTCCGACGCACATTCATCGCATTGCCGTAGCCGTGATCGGCATCGACCAGCACCGGCAGGGTCGCGGCGCGCGACATCCGCCGCATCTGGTCGGCGAGCTCTGTCAAGGTGATCAGCGCGATGTCGGGATCACCGAGCACGGCGAGCGAGGCGGCCGAGCCGCCGAACATGCCGAGCTCGAAGCCGAGGTCTTCAGCGATCCTGATCGAGATCGCGTCATAGACCGAGCCGGGATGGATGCAGCGCTCACCTGTCAGAATCGTGCGGAGCACCTCTCGACGTGCATGGAAGGTCATCCTCGCCCCCTCTTGCTCTTCGTCATTGCGAGGAGCGCAGCGACGAAGCAATCCAGAGTCGCCTGCCGTCCCTGGATTGCGTCGCTGCGCTCGCAAGGACAGCAGTTGGCTTATGCAAATTCCAGGATCAGCGCGTCGACCGCCAGCGTGGCGCCGGCCGTCGCGTGGATCTTCTTCACGGTGCCATCCTGCTCGGCGCGCAGCACGTTCTGCATCTTCATCGCCTCGATCACGGCCAGCGTCTCGCCGGCCTTGACCTCCTGCCCTTCGGTCACGGCGATCGAGACGACGAGGCCGGGCATCGGGCACAGCAGCTTCTTGCCGCTGTCGCCGGCGGTGACGACCGGCATCAGCCGCACCGCAGCGGCTTCGGCTTCGGTGTAGACGTAGACTGGCGCTTCGACGCCCTGATGCGCGAGCCGTACACCGTTCGGGATCGGCCGCGTCTGGACCGCGATTTCGGCGCCGTCGATGGTGCCGTGCCAAACCGCATCGCCCGGCTTCCAGTCGGAGGCCAGCTGATGCGGCGCGCCGACCTTGCCGTCGGCGCCGACGAAGCGGACCGTGATCGCGCCGTTGTCCCTGGCAATATCCAGCAGGATCTCGTCACGCCCGAGCCACACCGCGCGGCGGCCCTGACGTTTCACCGGCCGGCCGATCATCTGCTGCGAGATCTGCCGCTTGCGCTCGCCGAGCACGTGATCGATCGCCGCGCCGACCGCCGCAAGCCGGCGCGCGATCTCGCCTTCCGGCGCACGCGCGGCAAAGCCCTTGGGAAACTCTTCGGCGATGAAGCCGGTCGACAGCCGGCCCTCCCGCCAGCGCGGATGGTTCATCAGCGCCGACAGGAACGGAATGTTGTGGCGGATGCCGTCGACATAGAACGCGTCGAGCGCGGTCGACTGCGCCTCGATGGCGGCAGCGCGCGACGGCGCGTGGGTGACCAGCTTGGCGATCATCGGATCATAGTAGATCGAGATCTCGCCGCCCTCCTGGACGCCGGTGTCATTGCGCACGGTGATGCCATCCACCTTGCTCTCGGCCGGTGGACGATACTTCACGAGGCGGCCGATCGAGGGCAGGAAGTTGCGGAACGGGTCCTCGGCATAGACGCGGGATTCGACAGCCCAGCCGGTCAACGCGACGTCTTTTTGAGCAAGCGCGAGCTTCTCGCCGGCCGCGACCCGGATCATCTGCTCGACGAGATCGATGCCGGTAACGAGTTCGGTCACGGGATGTTCGACCTGCAAGCGGGTGTTCATCTCCAGGAAGTAGAAGCTCTTGTCCTGGCCGGCGACGAACTCCACGGTGCCCGCGGAATCGTAGTTCACCGCCTTGGCAAGTGCGACCGCCTGCTCGCCCATCTTGCGCCGTGTCTCCTCGTCGAGCAGCGGCGACGGCGCCTCCTCGATGACCTTCTGATTGCGGCGCTGGATCGAGCATTCGCGCTCGCCGAGATAGATCACATTGCCATGCTTGTCGCCGAGCACCTGGATTTCGATGTGGCGGGGATCGACGATGAACTTCTCGATGAAGACGCGGTCGTCGCCGAACGAGGCCTTGGCCTCGGCCTTGGCGAGGTTGAAGCCCTCGGCCACTTCGGCGGTCGAATGCGCGATCCGCATGCCCTTGCCGCCGCCGCCGGCGGAGGCCTTGATCATCACGGGGTAGCCGATCTCGTCGGCGATGCGCACGGCGTGCTTGTCGTCCTCGATGACGCCGAGGAAGCCCGGCACGGTCGAGACCTTGGCCTTGGCGGCGGCCTTCTTCGATTCGATCTTGTCGCCCATCGCGGCGATGGCGCCGGGGTTGGGTCCGATGAAGACGATGCCATTCTCCTGCAGCGCGCGCGGAAACGCCTCGCGCTCGGACAAGAAGCCGTAGCCGGGATGCACGGCTTGCGCGCCGGTCTTCTTGCAGGCCTCGACGATGCGGTCGATCAGGAGATAGCTCTCGGCGGCGGCAGGCGGCCCGATCAGCACGGCATCGTCGGCCATCTCGACATGCAGCGCATCACGATCGGCTTCCGAATAGACCGCAACGGTCCTGATTCCCATGCGGCGGGCGGTCTTGATGACCCGGCAAGCGATCTCGCCGCGGTTCGCGATCAGAATGGTCTTGAACATGTTTTTTCTTGATACCTTTGGGCGGGCTCCCCGCTCGCGACGCAGGCGCATGGACCGCGAGCTTGACCGGTTCGTCTATAGCAAAATCGGCCGCGCGCAACCTGCCTGTCATCCCCCGGATACAGACGGTCAGGCATGCCAGCCCCGCTGCGTCCCGTCACCCGGAATAGCTGTGGAAACGTCCGCGAGCATAGGCGTGGGACACGGCCTTCATCAGCTCGGTGACCTCGGTCTCAAGATAATCATTTGCAACAATCAGCGCGCGAATGGTGGCCCTGAGGTCACCACCACAGGCTGCAATCGCCTGATCCATGGCGGCGTCCAGCGCAAGGTCTTCGCTGAGCTCGGTCATGGCATCGGTTTTGGCATGGAATTCAGACGGCATGGCGTGGCGACAGCCCCTCGCTTCCGGTCAGCCATCATGTTCACTTTATGTTCTCAGGAGTCAAGCCGGATCACGCCGCCCCGATCTCTTCCTCCTGCTCCTGCCCGGCCGGCATCGTCTGTGCTGCCGCCGGCTTGGCGCGGGCGCCCTGCCGCACCAGCTCATGGATGAAGCCCAGCTTGGCGATGACCGGCGGTGTCAGGATGAACGGATAAAGATCGCGCGCACCCATCGCCCGCGCAACGCTGTTCATGGCAAAGGTGAAGGGCAGCCAGGCGTTGACGATCGCATCGAAATCATCAGCCACATAGGGATCGAAGGTGACGCGCGCAGTGAGCCCGCCGATCTGGTCGGCAGGCGGATCGATCTCGATGCCGAATTCCGAGGCCATCTCCAGCGTATCGACGATGTGCAGATAGTGCGCCCAGGTTTCGGCGAAGTCCTCCCACGGATGTGTGGTCGCATAGGCCGAGACGAAATTGTCCTGCCAGTTCGCCGGCGCGCCCTCGTCGTAGTGGCGTTTCAACGCCTCGCCATAGTCCTGCGAGTCATCGCCGAACATCGCACGGCATGCATCGAGCCTGCCGGCATCGCGCACCAGCACGTCCCAGAAATAGTGGCCGACCTCGTGGCGGAAGTGGCCGAGCAAGGTCCGGTACGGCTCGTCCATTTCAAGCCGGCGCCGTTCGCGCTCGATGTCGTCGGCTTCGGCCAGCGCGATCGTGATCAGGCCATGGTCGTGGCCGGTCATCACCTTCTGCTGGCCGGCGGGATCGTCGGCCAGGAAGTTGAAGATCAGGCCATGCTGGGGATCCTCGATTCGCGTCTTCACCGGCAGCTTCCAGCGGATCAGCGAATAGAATAGCCGGTGCTTGGCCACCTCCAGCTCGCGCCATCCGGCGAGTTGCACCGGGTCCGACAGGTTGGGAATGGTGCCATTATGCCGGCATGCGCGGCAGAAGCCGGCGGTCTCGCCGATTTCCAGCAGCCAGTTACAGGCGTCGTGCTCCGCATTGGCGCAGAAGAACCTCCCCTCCCCGCCGTCGGCCAAGGTCCGAAAGCCCTCGCCGGCCGGCTCGATCGCCGAGAGCGTCTGGCGCTCCGGCATGAAGGCGAGCCGATGGCCGCAGCGCCCGCAGCTGCGATTTTCGAAATACAGAATATTCTTGCAGGCCTGACAGACGAAGAGCTTCACGGTATGGACCTACGCGTTGCGGTGTCTAGCGCCTGACGACGCATGACAGTAACAGTCCGTTCCGGGGCTGCGGAACTTTTTATCTGCCTCAACGTTTTCGTCCTGCGGGCGTTCGTCCGCCTCAATCGCTGGCCAATCTGCTGTCCCTCAACCCAATGTCGCCACGCTTCCGAACACCTGCGGTGAAATGGTCTGGCGACCACTTGCCTTCCCGATGCAGGTCAGCATGAACAGCGCGGACGCGCCACGAGACGAAGTCGTCCCCGATATTGCCGGCGCGGCCGCGTTGCGCCAGCATATCGAGGAGATCGCGCGCGATCGCGACCAGGCCTATCGGGCGCTGCAGGAGCGCGAGGCCGAGCTGGCACGCATCCAGCGCATCGCGCGGGTCGGCGGCGTCGAGGTCGATCTCCGGGAAGGCTTTCGCAACCGCCGCTCACCCGAATACCTGATCATTCACGGCCTGCCAGAAGAGGCTGCCAACGAGACCCACGAGGACTGGGTCAACCGGGTGCATCCTGACGATCGCATCAAGGCCGAGCAGGACTTCATCGCCGCGGTCAACAGCAAGCAGGAAGACTACACCACCGAATACCGCATCATCCGGCCGAGCGACGGCGAGATCCGCTGGATCCGCGTCATCGCCCGCATCGAGCGCGACTGGAACGGCCGTGCCATCCGCCTGGTCGGCGCGCATATCGACGTCACCGACCAGATGCTCGCACAGGCCAAGCTGCGCGAGAGCGAGGAGCGGTTCCGGCTGATCGCCGACAGCGCGCCGGTGCCGATCTGGCTGACAAGGCTCGACCGCACCCGCTCCTTCGTCAATCGCGCCTATGTCGATTTCCTCGGCCTGTCTCACGACGAGGCGCTCGCCTTCGACTGGCGCAAGGCGCTGCATCCCGAGGACCTGCCGCGCATTCTTGCCCAGCAGCAGACGGGCGAGTGCTCGCTGAAGCCGTTCTTCCTCGAGGCGCGCTATCGACGGGCCGACGGGCATTGGCGCTGGCTGCGCTCGGAGTCGCAGCCGCGCTGGGACGCCAACGGCCAGCACATCGGCTTCATCGGCGTCGCCCATGACGTGACCGCCGCCAAGCAAGGCGAGATCGAGCTCCGTCGTATCAACGAGACGCTGGAAGAGCGCATCCGGGAGCGGACCGCGCAGCTCGAAGCCAATGAGGCGCGGATGCGCGCCATCTTCGACACCAGCAATCAGTATCAGGCCATCCTCGACACCGAGGGCAGGATCACGCATGTCAACCGCATCGCGGTCGACGGCATGCGCGCCGGCGGCGTCGATGTCATCGGCCATCCGCTGTGGGACGCGCCCTGGTTCGTGCATACGCCCGGCGTGAGCGAGATGCTGCGCAAGGCGTTTGCGCGGGTGCTCGCCGGCGACAGCTTCCGCACCGAGGTGCGGCTCGACTTCGCCAATGGCGACCGCCACTTCGAACTGTCGATGCGGCCGCTGTTCGACCAGCATGATGCGATCATGGGCGCGGTCGCCGAAGCCGTCGACATCACCGAGCGCATCCAGGGCGAGGAGCTGCTGCGGCAATCCCAGAAGATGGAGGCGGTCGGCCAGCTCACTGGCGGCGTCGCGCACGACTTCAACAATCTGCTCACGATCATCCGCTCGGCCACCGACTTCCTGCGCCGCCGCGATCTGCCGGAAGAACGGCGACGGCGCTATGTCGACGCGATCTCGGAGACGGTGGAGCGGGCCTCGAAGCTCACCGGGCAGCTCCTGGCGTTCGCGCGCCGGCAGCCGCTGACGCCGCAGGTATTCAATGTCGGCGAGCAGGTCGAAAGCGTCGTGCAGCTGATCCGCCCGCTGGTCGGCAGCCGGATCCAGATCGAGCTCGCGGTGACTGAGACCAGCCTGTTCACCTTGGCCGACATCGCGCAATTCCAGACCGCGCTGATCAACCTCGCCGTGAACGCGCGCGACGCCATGAATGGCGAGGGACGCCTTACGATCAGCATGCGCAGCACCGACACGCTGCCGGCGCTTCGCGGCCAGAGCGCGCGACCCGGCGCCTTCATCGCGATCTCCGTCGCCGACACCGGCGCCGGCATTGCGCCCCAGCATCTCAACGCGATCTTCGAGCCGTTCTTCACCACCAAGGAGGTGGGCAAGGGCACCGGCCTCGGCCTCAGCCAGGCCTTCGGCTTCGCCAAGCAGTCGGAAGGCGATATCGCGGTGGAGAGCCGGCTCGGCCAGGGCGCGACCTTCACGATCTATCTGCCGCAGGCGGCGGCGCCGCAATCCGGTCCGGAGGCCGGACATGCGCGCAGCGAGCCCGCCACCATCGGCCGCGGCTATCGCGTGCTCGTGGTCGAGGACAATGACGAGGTTGGCCAGTTCTCCACCGAGCTGCTCGAGGACCTCGGCTATGTCACGCGCCGCGTCGCCAACGCCCATGATGCGCTGGCGATCCTGGAGACCGACGAGTTTGCTGTCGACCTGGTGTTTTCCGACGTCATCATGCCGGGGATCAACGGACTCGAACTCGCCGGCATCATCCGCGACCGCTATCCCGGCCTGCCCGTCGTGCTGACGTCAGGCTACAGCCACGTGCTGGCGGAAAACGCCCATCACGGCTTCGAGCTGATCAAGAAGCCCTATTCGGTCGAGTCGCTGTCACGCATCCTGCGCAAGGCGATGGCCGAGAAGGCGCCGCTGCCGCGGTGATCCCCGCCCGCAGGGTTGCAGGGCGGGAACCAAAATTGCGGGTGATGCGTTCTGTTCCGCATGAGAAGCAGTGGCCGGCGTCGTACGCATTGCGCTGCAGGCTCAGTCATCCGATGTCACTGCGGACCATTCGATGCGCTCCCTTCGTTCGCGGCTGTCAGCGCTCTGGCTCATGCTGGCGATGTCGGGCGCAGCGACGGCCTATCTCCTGCTCGAATCGTTTCAACAATCGTCCGAAGCGCGCGTGGCGCGGGCGCAGGACCTCGTCGTCCGCAGTTGCCGCGACATCGCCGACCGCTATCAGTTCTTTGTCACCGGCTGGAGCGGCAGCGCGTCCATCGACGACAGGCTCCGGCAGGACCTGCTGCCGGTGATCCGCTCGGCTCTGGCAGGCGCGCCCGGCGTCGAAGGTGGCATCTGGCAGGCCGCAAGCGGCTCGCTGGCTTATGGCTACCCGACCTATGAGGGCACGGGGCCGAAAACCGATCTGCCGGCCGCCGAGCTCGGCGTGATCGAACAGGTCAATGCCGAAGCCAGGCGCAGCGGGCGTCCCGCGACGATCCGGAACGACGGCCGCTCGCAGAGCCTGATCGTCCATGCCTGCCCGTTGCGCGGCCCTCTTCAGGACGTCACCGCCTGGACGATGACCCGGGCCGCAACCGCCGAAGGCCCGGCCTATACGCATCTGCTCATCGGGCTCATCGTCCTCGCTCTGACGCTGCTCGGCTCGGCGATCTGGCTCGCCTGGATTCTCGTGTCGTGGTCGCGTCGGATCGCAGCCATCGAGACGGCGCTGGGCGGCGCGACCGGTACGGCCGACCTGCCGCATCTGCCGCAGACCGGCGCACGCGAGCTTGATCGCCTGGTCGATGCCGTCAACGATGCCGGCCACCGTCTCTCGGCCGAGCGCAGGCGCGCCGCCGCAGCCGAGCGGCTGGCCGCCGTCGGGCGGCTGTCCGCCAACCTCGCCCACGAGATCCGCAACCCGATCGCAGCGATGCGGCTGAAGGCGGAGAATGCGCTCGCCTCCTCCGACCCGGCGCGCAAAAGCAGCGCCCTCGAAGCGATCCTGCAACAGGTGGCGCGACTCGATGCGCTGCTGCGCGATCTGCTCGCCACGACGCAGGCCGTCCAGCCGACGCCGCGCAATGTCGAGCTCGAAGGCTTTCTGCGGTCGACGATCGACGCGCATCGCGAGCTCGCCGCCCATCATGCCCTCGCACTCCGCAGCGTATGCTCTTCCCCGCGTGCCGCCTGCTTCGATCCCTCACAATTGCAGCGCGCCCTCGACAATCTGATCCTGAACGCGATCCAGAACACGCCCGCAGGCGGCGAGATCGTCGTCGCGGCGGAGATCCACGGTGGACGCCTGCTGTTTCGTGTCACCGACAGCGGCCCTGGCGTGGACGCCGGCATCAGGGATCGCCTGTTCGAGCCGTTCGTCAGCACCCGCGCGGACGGCACCGGTCTTGGCCTTGCCATCGTCCGCGAGATCGCGCGGGCGCATCAGGGCGAAGCTCGGCTCGGACAGACCCATCACGGCAACAGCTTCGAGATTTCCCTGCCATGGCAACCATCCTGATCGTCGATGACGACGCCGCGCTGCGCGACGGTCTCGCGGAGACGGTGACGGATCTCGGTCATCGCGCCGTGACGGCGGCCTCCGGCCGCGAAGCGATCGGCATGCTGTCGTCCGACACCGATGCCGTGCTGCTCGACCTCCGCATGCCCGGGATCGACGGCATCGAGACCCTGCGCCGCATCCGCGCCGGCGGCGACGCGCCGCCGGTGATCGTGCTGACCGCCTATGCAAGCCCGGAGAACACGATCGAAGCGATGCGGCTCGGCGCCTTCGATCATCTGCTCAAGCCGATCGGCCGGGATGCGTTGCGTGAGCTGATCGAGCGGCTGCCGCCACGCCGGCGTCAGCGGCGCGACAGCGGCCGGGTTGGCGACAGCGGACTGATCGGCACCAGCGAAGCGATGCGCCGGGTGCAGAAGACCATCGGGCTTGCCGCCGATGCCGATGCGACGGTGCTGATCCGCGGCGAAACCGGCACGGGCAAAGAGCTCGTCGCGCGCGCGCTGCATGTCCACAGCCGCCGCAGCACGGCTCCCTTCGTCGCCGTCAACTGCGCAGCGATCCCGCAGGATCTGCTCGAAAGCGAACTGTTCGGCCACATCAAGGGCTCGTTCACCGGCGCCGCCTCGGACCGGTCGGGCGCGTTCCGCGATGCCGGTGCCGGCACGCTGTTCCTCGACGAGATCGGCGACATGCCGCTGTCGATGCAGGCGAAGATCCTGCGGGCCCTGCAAGAGCGGATGATCACGCCGGTCGGCGGCAAGCCGATCAAGGTCGCCGCCCGCGTCGTTGCCGCGACCCATCGCGATCTCGCCAGGCAGGTGGCGAGCGGCGCATTTCGCGAGGATCTCTATTACCGTCTGAACGTGATCCCGATCGAGCTGCCGCCGCTCCGCGAACGCACCCAGGACATCCTGCCGCTCGCCGATCATTTTCTGGCGCAGTGCTCGGACGGCCGGCCGCAACCGCAATTGAGCGATCGCGCCATCGACAAGCTCGTGCATGCGCCTTGGCCGGGCAATGTGCGCGAGCTGCGCAACGCGATCCAACGCGCCTGCGTGCTGACACGCGGCGCCCTGATCGATGCCGATGACATCGACATCGGCGCCGTGCCGGCGAACGACGAGGCAGAACCGGCGACGGACTTGCCCGCCGCGGTCGCGCGTCTCGAGGAAGGCATGATCCGCCGTGCGCTTGCGGCCTGCGGCGGCAACCGCACCGAAGCCGCGCGGCAGCTCAACATCAACCGGCAGCTGCTCTACACCAAGATGCAGCGCTACGGCCTCGTCGAGGACGCCACGTCAGGAAATCTGACGTGCGCCGTCGCGAAAGACGACGGCTAGCGTCCCCATCTCTCATGCAACCTATTGATTTCTGGTCATCCCGCACCTGGCATGGCTGTTGCGGAGCAGATCGCGTCACCACCCTCGATCAGGAGTTCCAGGATGACACGAAAGATGACGCCGATCATGAGCGCGCTGGTGCTCGCCATCGCAGGCATCGGCACCTGTTCAAGCAACGCCCAAGCGCCGTTGTCCCCGCCGGATGCGACCTGGGATTCGTCGCAGCTTCCGGAGACGCGCGGCATCGTCAAGCAGTACACGCTGACGCCGCGCGGCGACGTCGACGGGCTGATCCTCAATGACGGCACCGAGGTGAAGCTGCCGCCGCATCTGACTGCGCAGATCGTGTTCGCGATCCGCCCCGGCGATGGCGTCTCGGTCCGCGGCTTGCGCGCCCGTGCGCTGCCGTTGGTCGATGCCACCCAGATCACCAACATCGCGACTGGCAAGAGCGTGATCGACAACGGCCCGCCCGACGGACCGGGACGACGCGGCGGCGAGCAGACCCTCAGCGGACGCATCACAACGGTGCTGCACGGCAAGCGCGGCGAGGTCAATGGCGCTGTGCTCGAGGACGGCACTGAGTTGCGCCTGCCGCCGCCGGAGGCCGAACGCTTCGGCGAGCCGTTGCGCGCTGGACAGACGATCTCGGTGCGCGGCGACCTGCTCGAGACCGCGCTCGGCAAGCTCGTCGATGTCAGGGCGATCGGCACCTCGCCGGATCAACTGACCGAGATCGAGGCCCCACGGCCGCCGCGCGGCCCGAAGGCGGGTCCCGATCGGCTGGGTCCGCCACCTCCACCGCGCGGCTGATCCTCGAACCCCCATCAAACAAATCCAGGAGACAATCATGCATTGGATTGATCCCAGCAGCCTGCCCGCCGTGACCGGCATTCTCGAACGCTTCGTGCTCAATCCCCATGGCGAGGTCGACGGCTTCGTCATGCGCACCGGCGACAAGGATGTGCTCGTTCACACGCCTCCGCACATGGAGGCGGAACTCACACGCCACATCAAGGCTGGCGATCCAGTCGACGTGCGCGCGGTCAAGCCACGCGGTGCCGACGTGCTCGCCGCGGTCGCTGTGACCGGGGCGAATGGCCGGGAGATCGTCGATCACGGGCCGGACGAGGAGCGCGAGCATCCCAAGCACGACCATCACACGATGGACGCGGAAGGCACGGTGCGGCTATCGCTGTTCGGTCCCAAGGGCGAATTGCGCGGCGCCCTGCTCACCGACGACACCGTCGTGCGGATCGGGCCGAAAGAAGCGACTGACATGGCCGAGCTGCTGGCGCCGAAGGCCACCTTGGCGGTCCGCGGCGATGGCATCGACACCCGCTTCGGCCGGGTCATCCATGCCCGAGAGGCCGGCGCGAGCCTGAACTCTCTCGCACCGCTCAAGCACGCCAAGCCAGGCCCCAAGCATGAGCATGGCCCGAAGCCCAAGCACGGCCCGAAGGACGGACCCAAGCACGGCCCGAAGCCCAAGCATGGACCCAAGCACGATCACGCCCACGCGTGATCGCACTGCTCACGACATCACCTGATTCGAGGCCGTCACCATGTCCCAGGATGAGACCATCACGCGCCGCGCCGGCCACGCGCTCGACGCGGCCAATTTCTTCCTGGCGGACGTGCGCGACGGCCTCGGGCCCTATCTCGCGATCTATCTGCTCACGGAACAGAAATGGGACGAGGCCGCGATCGGCCTCGTAATGTCGCTGGCGACGATCGCCGGCATTGTGGCGCAGACTCCGGCCGGCGCAATGGTGGATGCCACGAGGGCCAAGCGCCTGATCATGATTGCAGCGGCGCTCATCGTCACGGCGGCCTCATTGCTGCTGCCGCTGATGGCGAGCTTCTGGCCAGTGGCGATCTCGCAGAGCATCGCGCATGCCGCCGGCGTGATCTTCGCCCCGGCGATCGCCGCCGTCTCGCTGGGAATCTTCGGTGTCAGCGCGTTCACCGCGCGGATCGGCCGTAACGAGACCTTCAATCACGCCGGCAACGCCGTCGGCGCCGTGATCGCCGGCGCGGCCGCCTATGCACTCGGACCGTCGGCCGTGTTCTATCTCATGGCGTTGATGTCGGTCGGCAGCCTCATCAGCGTGCTTGCCATTCCCGCGCGCGCCATCGACCACGAGGTCGCGCGCGGCCTGTCCGATCGCAAGGCAGGCGATGCCGAGACACGAGATGAGCAGCCGTCCGGGCTCAGCATTCTGCTGACCTGCCGGCCCCTGCTGATCTTCGCGATCTGCGTCGCGCTGTTTCATCTCGCCAATGCGGCGATGCTGCCGCTGGTCGGGCAGAAGCTCGCACTGCAGGACAAGAATCTCGGCACCAGCCTGATGTCGGCCTGCATCGCCGCGGCGCAGCTCGTGATGGTGCCGATGGCGCTCCTGGTCGGCGCCCGCGCCGACCGCTGGGGCCATAAGCGCTTCTTCCTGGCGGCGCTTCTGATCCTGCCGCTCCGCGCCGCGCTCTATACGCTGTCGGACGACAAGGCCTGGCTGGTCGGCGTACAGCTGCTCGACGGCGTCGGCGCCGGCATCTTCGGCGCGATCATGCCGGTGATCGTGGCCGACCTGATGCGGGGCACCGGCCGCTTCAACGTCGCCCAGGGCGCCGTGATCACCGCGCAGAGCATCGGTGCAGCGCTTTCGACGGCGCTTGCCGGGCTTGTTGTGGTCGAGGCCGGCTATAGTGCCGCCTTCCTGACGCTCGGAGCGACGGCCGCGCTCGCATGGATCGTGTGCTGGCTGCTGCTGCCGGAGAGCAGCGGAGCCACGGCATCACCGCCGAACCCCGTCCCGTCGCCCGCTATCGCCGCCGAATGATTTGCTCTATCCAGCGCTGACCATGTCCCTGCACGATCCCTGGCTCGCTTACGCCATCATCATCCCCGCCACCGCCGGCGTCATCATCCGCCCGTTTCGGCTGCCCGAAGCGGTCTGGGCCGTGGCGGGCGCCATCCTGCTCGTCGCGCTCGGCCTGATCACGACAACGGACGCCCTCGCCGGCATCCGCAAGGGTCTCGACGTCTATCTGTTCCTGATCGGCATGATGCTGATCGCCGAGCTCGCCCGCCGCGAGGGGCTGTTCGACTATCTCGCCGCCTATGCGGTGGAGCATGCGCGCGGCTCACCGCAACTGCTGTTCCTGCTGGTCTATGTTGTCGGCACCCTGGTCACCGTGCTGCTCTCGAATGACGCGACTGCGATCGTGCTGACCCCCGCGGTCTATGCCGCAACGCGCGCCGCCGGCGCCTCGCCGTTGCCGTATCTCTATGTCTGCGCGTTCATCGCCAATGCCGCGAGCTTCGTGCTGCCGATCTCCAACCCCGCCAATCTGGTCGTGTTCGGCGCGCGCATGCCGCATCTGACGGAGTGGCTGCGCCAATTCACCTTGCCCTCGATCACGGCCATTGCCCTCACCTATGCCGCGCTATGGCTGACGCAGCGCCGCGCCTTGCACGCGGAGACGCTGCGCACCGATGTCGACAAGCCGCGTCTCAGCCGCGAAGGCCGGCTCGCGGCGATGGGCATCCTCGCGATCGCAGCCGTGCTGCTGACGGCGTCTGCGCTCGACATCCAGCTCGGGCTACCGACCTTCGTCTGCGGCGTGGTCACGGCGGCCGCGATCCTGCTGGCCGGCCGGCAATCGCCATGGCCGGTCGTCAAGGGTGTGTCGTGGGGCGTGCTGCCGCTGGTCGCGGGACTTTTCGTGATGGTCGAGGGTTTGAGCCGCGCCGGCGCGATCGGCCAGCTCAGTGCGTGGCTGCACCAGGGCGTCACCGCCTCGCCGGCCGGAACGGCGTGGGCCGCCGGCCTGATCACGGCTGTCGCGGACAATATCGCCAACAATCTGCCGGTCGGTCTTGTCGCAGGCTCGGTCGCCGCCAGCGATCACCTGCCTCACGAAGTCGTCCGGACCATCCTGATCGGGGTCGATCTCGGCCCGAACATCTCCGTCACCGGATCGCTCGCCACCATCCTGTGGCTGACCGCGCTGCGGCGCGAGAAGATCCAGGTGTCGGCCTGGCAATTCCTGAAGATCGGACTCGTGGCAACGCCGCCGGCGCTGATCGCAGCGCTGGCGGCGGCCATGTGGTAGGATCGAACGGACTTTGAGGAAACGGTCAGGCCGCGGCTTCATAGTTGACCGCCGTTTCGGCGATCTTGGTCAGCGTCTCGTCCGTCTTCCGCTCTTCGTTCAGCGTCTGGTCGAGCAGCTTGGCCGCCTTCGGCAGGTTGAGCTTGAGGGCCCAGGCCTTCAAAGTGCCGTAGCGCGACATCTCATAATGCTCGACCGCTTGCGCTGCAGCGAGCAGGCCGGCATCGAGCGCAGATGTCCCCTTGTACTCGTCCATGATCTCCTTGCCCTCGTCGATGATGCCCTCGATCGCGTCGCACTTCTTGCCGCGGGCGGGCTTGCCGAGCAGCTCGAAGATCTGCTCGAGACGCTCGATCTGGCCTTCGGTCTCCTCCTGGTGCTTCTCGAACGCCGCCGACAGCTTCTCCGACTGCGCCGCCTTGGCCATCTTCGGCAAGGTCTTCAGGATCTGCTTCTCGGCGTAATAGATGTCCTTGAGCGTATCGAGGAAGAGCTCGTTGAGGTCCTTGTCTGCAGGCATGGTGTGCTCCCTGGGTTGATGTGAGCCGACAACCGGACAGCCACCCCCTGGTTCCTGCCATCCCGGACCGTCGCAATAAAATCCTGGCCGGAGCGGCGTCGAGGACCCGCAACCCTCTTGTAACGAAACTGTCACCCGGCAAAACTAAAGCTCCTCCCTGCGGCGAGACGCCGCGATTCCGCCGATTGCTTTCAGGAGTTTTCAATGCGCCGCCCGCTCGTGCTGCTGTGCGCCGGACTGACCCTGCTGTCGTCCAGTGCCGCATTTGCGCAGAACGCCACGCCTCATAACCTGATCCTGTTCATTCCCGATGGCCTGCGGGCCGCGAAGGTAACGCCGGACGCGACGCCTGCCATGGCAGCTGTCCGCGACAAGGGCGTCAACTTCAAGAACTCGCACTCGCTGTTTCCGACCTTCACCATGGCCAACGGCTCGGCCATGGCCACCGGCCATTATCTCGGCGACACCGGCACATTCTCGAACACGATCTTCACCGGCTACACCTCGGTCCCCGCCGGGGACACCGTCGTTCCCTTCATCGAGAACGATGCCGTGCTCGGCGACATCGACGAGCATTTCAACGGCGACTATCTCAACGAGGACACGATCCTGAAGCTCGCCCGCAAGGCCGGCTATTCGACGGCCGCGATCGGCAAGCTCGGCCCGACCTATCTGTTCGACCACACCGCCTGCCCCTGCAAGCCGGGCGCGACATCCTCGATCGTGATCGACGATTCCACGGGCGGCAAGAACGGGGTGGCGCTGACCGACGAGGTCAAGGACGCAATCGGCAAGGCCGGGCTGCCGCTGGCGACGCCATCGCGCGGCGACAATGGCAAGGCGGGCGACGCCAAGACCCCCGGTACGACCTCGGCCAACGTTGCGCAGCAGGCCTATATGGTCGACGTCGCCACCAAGGTGGTGCTGCCGATGTTCAAGGCCCGCAACAAGCCGTTCGTGCTGGTGTTCTGGTCACGCGATCCCGACGGCAGCCAGCATAATCATGGCGACAGCCTCAACACCATCACGCCCGGCATCAACGGCCCGACCTCGATGGCCGGCATCAAGAACGCCGACGACAATCTGGCGGCCCTGCGCAAGGCGCTCGACGATCTCGGGCTGGCTGCTTCGACCAACATCATGGTCCAGGCCGACCACGGCTTCTCGACCATCTCCAAGGAAAGCAAGACCTCGCCCTCCGCCAAGGTCAGCTATGACGACACGCCGAAGGACTTCCTGCCGATGGGCTTCCTGGCGATCGACCTCGCCAAGGCGCTCGATCTGCCGCTGTTCGATCCGAACGACAAGAATGCCGCCGTGCCCGAAGGCAAGCATCCGAAGGCCGGCAACGGCGTACTCGGCAAGGACCCGGCCAAGCCCGATCTCGTCGTCGCCACCAATGGCGGCTCGGACCTGATCTATCTGCCGAACGGCGACAAGAAGCTCGCCCGCCGCACCGTCAAGGCGCTGCTGGCGCAGGACTACGTCTCCGGCATCTTTGTCGACGACAAGCTCGGCGAGATCCCCGGCACGCTGCCGCTGTCGCAGATCAACCTGCAGGGCAAGGCGGTGACGCCGCACCCGGCGATCGTCGTCAATTTCCGTTCCTATGTCGCACCGGGCTGCGACGTGCCGAGCAACTGCTCGGTCGAGGTCGCCGACACCGTGCTGCGCCAGGGCCAGGGCATGCACGGCGCGTTCAGCCGCGGCGACACCTACAATTTCATGGCGGCGATCGGTCCGGACTTCAAGGCGGGCTTCATCGATCCCCTGCCCGTCAGCAATGCGGATGTCGGCATCACCGCCGCCAGGCTGCTCGACCTCAAGGTCGCGCCGAAGGGCAGACTGATCGGCCGGGTCATGACCGAGGCAATGCCGAACGGCGCCACGCCGAAGGCGGTGTCCGACGTCATCAAGTCGGACCCGGCCTCAGGCGGCCTGCGCACCGTGCTGAAGCTTCAGCGCGTCGGCAGCCAGCGTTATTTCGACGCCGCCGGCTTCCCCGGCCGCACGGTCGGCCTCGACGACGAGGCGCCGAAGCAGAAGGCCGCGGCGGCGAAGTAGCCCGTTCGTGATCCGCGCTTGCCTGTGATGACCAGGTGCCCCGCGAAAGCGGGGCACTTTTGTTTCCGCAGAACGAGGGGCCGTAGTCCGTGTGAGCGCAGCGACAGCCGGGACGACCATCCCCGCATGTCGCGGCGCTCATGCCGGCGACAATCTCGCGTCCCCGTCGCTGATCGTGTCCCTCACCGCGCGACGTCGAGCGTCACCCGGACCTCGATCGTCTTGCCGGCGCGCCTGACCCGCAGCACGACGCGGTCGCCGGGAGTCTTGGTCTCCAACGCCCGTGTCATGTCGTCGGGCGAATCCACCACCTGTCCGTCGATGGCCAGCAGCACGTCGCCAAGCGCGAAGCCGCCGTCGCGGGTCAGGCGCGCCGGGATCAGCCCCGCCTTCTCCGCCGCCGAATCCGGCTCGACATCGAGCACGAACACGCCCGACATATTGAGGCGGGCCGACAGCGCCTCATTGGCTTTTGGATCGGTCCGGATCCCGAGACTCGGGCTGACATAGCGGCCGCTCGCGATCAGCCGCGGCACGATGCGGTTGACCTTGTCGACCGGCACGGCGAAGCCGATCCCGGCCGACGCCCCGGACGGGCTGTAGATCGCGGTATTGACCCCGATCAGCCGTCCGGCGCTGTCGAGCAGCGGCCCGCCGGAATTGCCGGGATTGATCGCGGCATCGGTCTGGATCAAGCCGTTGAGGGTGCGCTCCTGCGTGACCTGCAGGTTGCGGTTGAGCGCCGAGACGATGCCCGTGGTCAGCGTACTGCTGAGGCCGAACGGATTGCCGATCGCGAACACTTTCTGCCCCACTTTGAGATCGGCGCTGGTCCCGATCGGCAACGGCTTCGGCCGGTCGGTGCCGACGCCGATCAGCAGCACCGCGAGATCGTTCTCCGGGTTGGCGCCGACCAGGGCCGCGCGGAACGAGCGGCCATCGGTCAGGCTGACCAGTGCTTCAGTCGCGCCCTCGATGACGTGATAATTGGTGACGACATGGCCAAGATCGTCCCAGACGAAGCCGGAGCCGGTGCCGGAGCGCTCCTGCTGCGCATCGCCTGTCCAGGCATTGACTGATTGTTGAACGGTCGTGATGAAGACCACCGAGCCGCTGCGGCTTTCGAACAGCGCAATCGTGCTCTTTTCGTCGGCGGCGAGGTCGCCGCGCGCCGTGATCTCGCGGGGCTTGGCGCGCAGGCCCAGGATCTCCGCCTGGATCAGCGGGAAAGTCTGCCACGCCATCATGAGCAGCAGCGCCGTCGCCGCGACCGCCAACAGGCGCGCGGCAAAGCTCCATCGGCTCATCTCGATATCTCCGTGCTCCAGGCCAGATCCATGCCGGCCGATCTATTCACCGGCCAGCGGGCTTCATCAAGAGGCCCGGCCCCTCCCGTCGAGCCGATCACGCCGGAGCAATCGAACGCCGGCGCAAAAGAAAAGAGCGCGATGAGATCATCGCGCTCTTTGAATGGGGAGTGTCCGACGAGCGCGTCGCGCTCACATGCCGATATCGATCATCGAGGGCAGCTGCGCCAGGGGCAGCACGCTCACGCCGACCAAGGTCGCGACCATCGCCCGCAGCACACGGTTGGCCTGACGCTTGCCGCGCATGCGCTTGGCGACCCATTCCAGCGCGTCTGTGCGCACGCCGCGCGCATTGACCGGCGCCCAGCTCTCGATGGCGGTCTCCGCCGCCAGCGCCACGCTGCGCGGCGGCACCGGCAGCCCCGACGCCGCGGCGGTGTGATGTGCGACCGCCTTGGCGAGCAGATCCTCGAAGCGGCCGTCGTCCTTGCGCTCGGTCGCGGCAGCATCGATCTCGAACAGCGCCTCGGCCTCGGCGCGGCTGACCGGGGTGTCGTTCAGGGCCGCCGCCGTCAGGATGCGCGCGCACCACGCCACGTCGTCGGCATCAAGCACGCGGGAAAAATGCACGCGTCCCGCTGTGGTCGGGCCCTCACCGGTGATCACGCCGTCGCGCACGATGGCGAGCGCGGAGGCGGCGGTTTCACAGGAGGACGGTTCGAGACCATCGAGGGAACCGATGGTTTTTGGTGCAGAGGCAGACATGTTCTCTTCTCAGTTGCTGTGTTGACCCACCTTGTCGGTCCGCGTCTGAACGAGTGGTTAACGGTTCGAAACGCTGCAGTGGGTTTTTGTCTCGGTTGCCGATTTGCCGCAGTGACCCGGATCACGGTTCAAAGCGCCCGTCGGCGGGGGCGGCGTGTTGCGACCAAGACGTGGCGAAATCTGGGCAGCCGGTGGTCTTACGGATGTTTCGCCGCAGGCCGGGAACTCAAAACAAGTTGTTGCGCGCGTGAGCTGAGATAGGACGATTTTCTCTTTTTCGCGGAACGGTTCCCTTAGAGGGTGGTATTTCCTATAGTGCTTAGAAGAATTTATTCCCGTCACCTGCAATGAATTGAGGTCGTCATGGCTCTCCAAATCGGCTCCGTCGCTCCGGACTTCGAGGCGCAAACCACCGAAGGCAAGATCAAATTCCACGACTGGATCGGTGACAGCTGGGCGCTGCTGTTCTCGCACCCGAAGGATTTCACCCCGGTCTGCACCACCGAGCTCGGCGCTCTCGCCCATCTGAAGCCGGAATTCGACAAGCGCGGCGTCAAGCTGATCGGCCTCTCGGTCGACCCGGTGGACAAGCACGCGCAGTGGGCCGAGGACATCCGCGAGACGCAAGGCGCGGCGCCGAACTATCCCTTGATCGGCGACACCGACTACAACGTCTCCAAGCTCTACGACATGCTGCCCGCAGCGATTTCCGGCGATCCGGCCAAGCGCACCGCGGCCGACAATCAGACCGTCCGGAATGTCTTCATCATCGGCCCGGACAAGAAGATCAAGCTGATCCTGGTCTATCCGATGACCACGGGCCGCAACTTTCAGGAGATTCTCCGCGTCATCGACTCGCTGCAGCTCACCGCCAAGCATCGCGTCGCCACCCCCGCCGACTGGAAGCAGGGCGACGACGTCATCATCGCCGGTTCGGTGTCCGACGACGAGGCCAAGACGATCTATCCGAACGGCTGGAAGGCGCCGAAGCCGTATCTGCGCGTGGTGCCGCAGCCGAAGTGAGGGCGAACTCAGCCCGTCATTCGCCCTTCTCCTCGGAGAAGGGCGAATGCCGCGACAGATACATGCGATCATGCAGGACGCGACCGATCTCGATGATCTGCTCGCCGCGCGCACGATAAAGCAGCAGATGCCGCCCGGCTCGGCCGTGTCTCGCGACATGACGCGTTCGTACGCCCGGTGCACCGAGACGAACGCGCGCCACACGTCCCCCGCGCGAGCGTCCGGATTGGACGAGCGTCTCGATGATCTTGTCCTGATGGCCGGTCAGCGCGACGTTTCGGGTCGGCATGGTTGTTCCGCGGCGCGACTTCATGCGATTGCCGGGGGACTTGACCCCGAAATATCCCGGTCGCGCCAAATCGCCCGCGGCAGTCGCCTTCTACCCCCGTGGCGTCACCCAGTCCGCGATCAGCAGTCCCACCGTGGCGGAGACCGCGGTGACGAACACGCCCCAGCTGATGTCGACCGCGACCACCGCCCAGGTCCACTGCTTGAGCATGGCCAGAGAGGTCAGCTCGAAGGTCGCGTAGCAGAACAGGCCGAACAGCGCGCCATAGAGCAAGGTCGAGCGCCAGGTCGCATCGGCCGTGCCGCTGACGAAGATCAGTACGCCAGCGATATAGAGCAGATAGAACAGCACCGCCGGCACGGGGCGGATCTCGCCGAGCATCTCGCCGACCTGCGACTGGAAGAAGCCCTTGGCGACGATGCTGAGGAACGGGATGTCGAAGCCGAGCAGCACCGCCAGCGTCGCAAAGTATAGAACGGCGTAGCGGCTCATGCGGCTCCTCCCGACTGTTCGCGCAACCGGCCCCTCATTTCGACCGGACCCATCAACCGCGGCGCTTGTCCTTAGGCTTCTTGCCAACCGGCGCCTTCGACCGCGCGCTGTGGGACTGGAACGTCTGTCCGCTGCGGCTGGACTTCTCGCGATGCGGCTTTTTCTTCGCGAAGGCCGGTTCGTCTCCGAATTTTTTCGAGGGACCGTCGCGATGCGGCTTGCCGCGGGGCTTGGCATCGTTGCCGCTGCGCGGCTCATCGCGTCGCAGCGGGTGGTACGCGCTCTCCTCGGCTGCGCGGCGCGGCCGCTTGTCCGGACGCGGCTTTTCCGATGCCCCCTGCCCCGACGGTGCGGCAGCGAGCGGCTCGATGCGGATCGTATCCTCCTTGTCGGGCCGGCGGATGTTGGCCGCGAAGGCGTCGGCCACGCGCGCGGCGATCTCGAACTCGGTCGTCGTGTCCGAGATCTTGATGGCGCCGATGTCCAGCTTCTCGATGCCGCCGCGACGGCAGATCATCGGCAGCAGCCAGCGGGCTTCGGCGTTCTTTTTCCGACCGATCGCGGCGCGGAACCAGACGCTGGGCTCCCCCATGCCGTGACGCGCCGATGGCTTTCCGGTCTTGGTTCGCGGTACCGCCGGCGGACGCTCCTCGCCGCGCCCCGGCCGCCCGTTGTCGCGATCGCGCTCATGACGGCCGCGCCCGCGCTCCTCGGCGGGATCGAGAATGTCCTCCGGCGACGGCAGCCGGGCGCGATAGAGCCGCGCCAGCGCGGCGGCGATCTCCTCGGGCGAGCGCTCCGCAAGCAAGGCCTGGGCGAGCGCCTGGTCCTCCGCCGTCGTCTCCTCGCTCAGGACCGGATCGTGCAGCATGCGCTCGTGATCGAGCCTGCGAATCTCGTCGGCCTGCGGCGCCGTTCCCCACACGGCTTCGATGCCGGCCAGGTTCAGCAGCGTCTCCGCCCGCCGCCGCCGGGCCGGCGGCACCAGGAGCACGCTCACGCCCTTGCGGCCGGCGCGGCCGGTGCGGCCCGAGCGGTGCTGCATCACCTCGGGATCGTTCGGCAGCTCGGCATGGATCACGAGATCGAGATTGGCCAGGTCGATGCCGCGCGCCGCGACATCGGTCGCCACGCAGACGCGCGAGCGCCCGTCGCGCAGCGACTGCAGCGCCAGCGTCCGCTCGTTCTGGGTCAATTCGCCGGATAGCGCGACCACCGAGAAACCGCGCTCCAGCAGCGCCGCCTGCAGATGCCTGACCGCCTCGCGGGTGTTGCAGAACACGATCGCGCTCGGCGACTCGTAGAAGCGCAGCAGATTGACCACCGCATGCTCGGCATCGCCGGGGGCGATGCGGACGGCGCGGTACTCGATGTCGGCGTGCCCGCCTTCGTCGCCTTCGACCTCGATCCGGAAGGCGTCGTCCTGATACTGCTTGGCCAGTGCCACGATGCCGCGCGGAAAGGTCGCCGAGAACAGCAGGGTCCGGCGCGTCTCCGGCGTGGTCTTGAGGATGAATTCCATGTCCTCGCGAAAGCCGAGATTGAGCATCTCATCGGCCTCGTCGAGCACCACCGCCCTCAAGTCCGAAATGTCGAGGCGCCCGCGGCGCAGATGATCGCACAGCCGCCCTGGCGTGCCGACGACGATGTGCGCCCCCGCCTCCAATTCGCGCTGCTCGCGGCGCGGATCCATGCCGCCGACGCAGGAGACGACCCGCGCGCCGGCATGCTGATACAGCCAGGCCAGCTCGCGCTGGACCTGCAGCGCCAGCTCGCGCGTCGGCGCGACGATCAGCGCCAGCGGCGCCGAGGCCCGCTCGAACCGCTCGGCGTCGCCCAGCAGGTTCGTCGCCATCGCGAGCCCATAGGCCACGGTCTTGCCCGAGCCGGTCTGGGCTGAGACCAGCAGGTCGCGGTCGACCGCCTCGTCATCGAGCACGGCGAGTTGAACGGGGGTCGGCTGCTCATAATTGCGCTCGGCGAGCGCGCGGGCGAGCGGCGGAACTGTAGCGGGAAAGGACAATGGACGGAAAACCTCGGTTGATTTCGGCTGCTTTACGCTAAGCAGGACGAAATCACCATGCCCGCCCCCACTCCAAATTCCACGTCCATGCGGGTCCGTTGGTGAATTTGCAGCATTTCCTGAGCCGCCGGTTAAATTCTTACCGATACCATCCTGCGCCAGGGATGTTTCCGCCATCCAGCGAACCAGTGACTTTACATGCTGTCGGCCCTTCAACTCGTAGGCGCGTGTCTGCTCATCCTGGCGGTGGTCTTCGGATCGATCGTCCTGGTCATGTCCATCCTCGTTCGGATCAAGGAAATTGTCCGTCCTCCCGTCGAGGCTGGGCCTCGACCATGGCGTCCAGGCCTGCGACACAGCCTTGCTGCGCTTGCGCGCGATGCTCGCGTCCGTCCCCACCGATTCTGGTTGACCGTCGCCATCGTCTTCGCCTGCGTTTACTTCGCTCCCTACATTGTGTTGGGCTTGATGGCCTTGGGGCTGCTGTCATTCGCGTTCCAGCCGTTCGCACGACGATACAACTGGGGAAGCGAAGGTCGGTTGACCCGTCATGTGAGCCGCCCGCCATTCGAGGACGAGAGCCGCCGAGCGACGCAGTAGGCCGCCCAGAGACGCCTGTCAGGCTGCCGAAAATTCTCATTCCTCTTTTTCGGAGATCATCCGAACCGGATGGCGCGAAACCCGCCGCCTGTCCGCGACTACTCCTCGCTCCACGGCCAGTGCCAATGATGCCAGCCCCAATTGCGCGGACCGCTGGCGTCCATGGCAGCCTTCTGCTTGTCGTCGAGCGAATCGTAGAGTGCCTGGAACGCCGGTCGGACCAGCTTGATCGCCTGCTGCATCGCGTCGAGCCGCTGCTCCGCCAGCGCAAGACGCTCGGTCGCCTTGGCGGGAGGCGCTGTCGGACAGTCCTTGGTGATCAGCTCGGCCGCCTTGGCCGATGCGGCCTTGAGATCGTCGAGCCGCGCGCGCTGCGTCTCGTTCGGCTTGATCGCACTTTCGATCTGCGACAGGCGCCATTCGGCAAAGCCCGCCATGCGGGGATTGCAGAGAAAGCCGAAGCCCCGCCCGCCCATCATCCCCGGCCCCATCATCATGCCCGGGCCCCAGCCCGGCGGTCCGCCTGCACCCGGCTGGGCAACGGACGGTGCAACGGTGGCCATCACGACGGCGGCCAGGATCAACGCACGTGGATCTGCTCGCATGGCGGAACTCCCTTGACGTGGCATCAATGAGTTTGCGCAAACTAAGCGGGCGGCGCGTTCGCGTAGTTGAGCAGGATCAACGGAACCGTGATGCGCTTCGGACGAAATGACGCGATGACAATAACGCGCAGCTATCGCTGGATAGGATCGTCGCTGGTGGCGTCGGGCTGCGGGACGCTGGCGCATATGGGGCTGATGGAGCTCAAGACCGCGCTGCACATCCTGCCGCAGTTCGATCCGTCGTCCGCGCTGCTCGAGACGCTCCCGCCGCTGTTCGCCAATGTCACGCATGTGCAAGCGCCGGTCTGGCTGCTCTCGCAGCTCAACGGCGCCTTCCTCATCGGCCTGCTGTTCGGCTACGTCTTCCACCGCCTGCCCGGGCGGAGCGGCCTCGCCAAGGGCTTTCTGCTCGGACTTGCCGGCTGGCTGCTGCTCGGGATCGTGCTGTTTCCGGCCATCGGTCTCGGGCCTTTCGGCATCTCGCTCGGACTTGGCGCGGGCCCGGGCCTGTTTTCGCTGGCCATGGTCGAGGCCTATAGTCTGGTTCTCGGGGTGGTCTATGCGGCCCTGCAGCGGCCGGCCCACGGAGACTGAACCGCGATCAAGCGCGCCTGGTCCCTGCTTGCGCACCGCCGCCGCGAGCATTTCGACAAAGTCGAATTTTGATCTTTCGCTTTCTCGGAAATGATGTATGATCCGCGTCGTCCCGCCCCATGCAGAGGGATGTACGCGTCGTCACGAACGTCGGGGTGAGATGCGGTGGCCGCGGCCATGCCGGACGCGCTCGATGCGCAGACGACCGGCATGCCCAGCGGACGTGAAGTCGCAGCGTCCTGACACCCCGAAGCTGGTGTTACGTTCGCAGCGATGCTGACGCATCGCGCGGATCATGGTGGCCAACAAGCCCGGCGCACCAGGGAGACTGCGTATAAGCGTGAAGACACCGCGCAGGGAATGCCGGATGTTCGGCTGAACCTGTGGTACCTGCCGCCTGCATTTTCTTTCGCAGGCGGGCCATGGCTGAGGCCTTCACCCGGCATTCCCTGCGCCCTCTCATTTTGTGTGAGGGTGAACTGATCGCAGAACTCGGGCGTGAAGTGCCGCGGGAACTAGAACGCTTGTGTTCGAGCTGCTCAGCACGCGCTGCAATCTCCGCTGTCGTCCCGGACAAGCCGCGGCGCGCGCCAGCGCGACGCGGCGCTGATCCGCGACCCATCCGCCGCGGCGGACATGAGGCGAAAGGTGGCAAACGACCAGCCTGCCCCAAACGACTCCCTGGGGTTATGGGTCCCGGCGTTCGCCGGGACGACGGCGGGGCGTAGGGTCGGCAGCGAAGCGCTGCACGCGACGTCGCGTCGACGCACGAGCGAACAACGACATCGTCGATCAGCAAGATTGAGCGCGCCCCCTATCACGACCTCAAGTCCGCACCGCACAAATGCAGAGCAGCAAGACACATCTCCGCTGGCGCAATGGCATAGGACTTGCTCAACTCGTCCACCAATTCGTTGCGGAGATCTATCGAATGCTTGAAGGAGCCGAAGTCCGGCTGGCCGTCGATATCGGTGGCACGTTCACCGATATCGTTCTCGACATCGGCGAGCTTCGCCGCACACGCAAGGTGCTGACGACGCCGACGCAGCCCGAGCAGGCCGTGCTGGATGGCACGCGCCTGATCCTCGCCGATGCGAAGGCGCGCATCTCCGATATCGACGTCTTCATTCACGGCACCACGCTCGCCACCAACGCAATCATCGAGCGCCGCGGCGCCAGGACGGCGCTGATCGCCACATCAGGCTTCCGCGATGTTCTGGATATTGGAACCGAGAGCCGCTACGATCAGTACGACCTCTCGATCGACAAGCCGAAACCGCTGGTGCCGCGCGCCCTGCGCTTCACCGTGCCCGAGCGCGTCGATGCCCATGGTGACGTCAGACTGCCGCTCGATGAAGCGGCAGTGCGCGCGCTGGTTCCACAATTGCGCGCGCAGAATGTCACCAGCATCGCCATCGCCTTCCTTCACGCCTATGCCAATCCGGCCCATGAGCGGCGCGCCGGCGAGATCTTGGCCGCAGAGATGCCCGGCGTCTCGATCACGCTCTCCTCGGCGGTCTGTCCCGAAATCCGGGAATATGAGCGGACCTCGACCGCGGTCGCCAACGCCTATGTGCAGCCGCTGATGGACAGCTATCTTGCGCGCATGGAGCAGGCGCTCCGGATCGAGCAGTTCCGCGGCGCGATCTATCTGGTCACCTCAGGCGGCGGCGTCACCTCGATCGACACCGCACGGCGCTTTCCGGTGCGGCTCGTCGAATCCGGGCCCGCGGGTGGCGCGATCTTCGCCGGCCAGATCGCGGCCCGGCTCGGCGAACGCAAGGTGCTGTCGTTCGACATGGGCGGCACCACCGCCAAGATCTGCCTGATCGAGGACTTCGAGCCGGAGAGCTCACGCGTGTTCGAGGTCGACCGCGCCGCACGCTTCCTCAAAGGCTCCGGCCTGCCGGTGCGCATCCCCGTCATCGAGATGGTCGAGATCGGCGCCGGCGGCGGCTCGATCGCGCGCCTCGATGCGATGAAGCGTGTCACCGTCGGCCCCGAAAGCGCCTCGTCCGAGCCGGGACCGGCCTGCTACGGCCGCGGCGGGCAACGTCCGGCGGTCACCGACTCCGACGTCGCGCTCGGCATGATCGATCCCGACGCGTTCGCCGGCAGCACCATCAAGCTCGATCCCGAGCTATCGCGACAGGCCCTGCTCCGCGACGTCGGCGCGCCGCTCGGCCTCGATGCCGAGACCGCCGCCTACGCGGTGCACGAAGTGGTGTGCGAGAACATGGCGAGCGCGGCGCGCGTCCACGCCGTCGAGCGCGGCGCCATCATCGGCCAGCACACGCTGATCGCGTTCGGTGGCGCCGCGCCGCTGCATGCCGCCCGCGTCGCCGAGAAGATCGGCGTCTCCCGGGTGATCGTCCCCTCCAATGCCGGCGTCGGCTCGGCAGTCGGCTTCCTCGCAGCGCCCATCGCCTATGAGCTGGTGCGTAGCCGCCACGCCCGGCTCGATGATTTCGACACGGCGCTCGTCTCCGGTCTGCTGCAGGAGATGGCCGATGAGGCCCGTGCCCTGGTCGAGCCCGGTGCGGCCGGCGCTGCGGTGCGCGAGCGCCGCGCTGCGTTCATGCGCTATGTCGGCCAGGGCCACGAGATCAGCGTCGAGCTGCCCAACCGCGCACTCACCGTCGATGATCTGCCCGCACTGCGTAAGACCTTCGAGGCCGGCTACGCCGCCCTGTTCGAACGGGCCATTCCCGGCGCCGCGATCGAGGTGCTGAGCTGGTCGGTGCTGGCGACGACGGACGCGCGCCAGCCGCCGGCCGTCGCCGCGGTGACGCGCAGACCCGCAGGACAAGCCGCCGGTCATCGCAAATTCTTCGACGGCCGTGCCGGGCAGTTCGTCGAGATCCCGCTGTATCGCCGCGAACAGATGGCGCCGGGTGCCGTGATCGCCGGCCCCGCCGTGATCGCCGAGGACGAGACCTCGACCTTCATCTCCAATAGTTTCGACGCGCATATCGACGGCGCCGGCAGCATCGTCATGGAACGGAAGGCAGCCTGAAGATGAGCGCATCACAAACCAGCCTGATCGACCTGCAGATCATGTGGCACCGGCTGATCGCCGTGGTCGAGGAGCAGGCCCAGGTGCTGCTGCGCACCGCCTTCAGCCCGATCGTGCGCGAATGCGGCGACCTCTCCGCTGGCGTGTTCGACCTCCGGGGGCGCATGCTGGCGCAGGCCGTCACCGGCACGCCGGGCCACGTCAACTCGATGGCCGAGTCGGTGAAACACTTCATCGCGCATTTCCCGATTGCCACGATGAAGCCGGGCGACGCCTATATCACCAACGATCCCTGGATGGGCACCGGCCATCTCAACGACTTCGTCGTCACCACGCCCTGCTTCAAGGACGGCCAGCCGGTCGCACTGTTCTCCTGCACCAGCCATCTGATGGACATTGGCGGCATCGGCTTCGGCCCCGATGGCACCGACGTGTTCATGGAGGGGCTGTACATCCCGATGCTGAAACTGATCGACCAGGGCGTCGTCAACGAGACGCTGATGGCGATGATCCGCGCCAACACGCGACTGCCGGTCGACACCGAGGGCGACACCTATTCGCTCGCCGCCTGCAACGATGTCGGCTGCCAGCGCCTGGTCGAGATGATGACGGAGTTCGGCATCGCCTCGCTCGACGAACTCGGCGACTACATCTGCGACCGCTCGCGCGAGGCCGTGCTGGCTGAGATCGCGAAGCTGCCCAAGGGCACCTGGCGCAACGAGATGGTGGTCGACGGCTATGATGCGCCGGTGACCTTGAAGGCGGCGCTGACCATCAGCGATGACGGCATCCATGTCGATTTCGCCGGCACCTCGCCCGCCTCGAAGTTCGGCATCAACGTGCCGCTGTCCTACACCACGGCCTACACCGTGTTCGGGCTCGGCTGCGTGGTGGCGTCCGCGATCCCCAACAATGCCGGCTCGCTGTCGCCACTCACCGTCTCGGCGCCCTCGGGCGCGATCCTCAATGCGCCGAAGCCGGCGCCGGTCGCCTCGCGCCACGTCATCGGCCAGATGCTGCCCGACGTCGTGTTCGGCTGCCTCCGTCAGATCATCCCGGAGCGCGTGCCGGCCGAGGGCACCTCGTGCCTGTGGAATCTCAACGTGCGCGGCCAGACCCGCTCCGGCGCCGGCGGCAATTACGGGTTCTCGATGGCGGTGACCTCGAACGGCGGCACCGGCGCCCGCTTCGACAAGGACGGGCTGTCGGCCACCGCCTACCCCTCCGGCGTGCGCGGCACGCCGGTCGAGATCGCGGAGACGCAGACGCCCTTGATCTTCTGGCGCAAGGAGCTGCGGCCGGATTCCGGCGGCCCCGGCCGCACCCGCGGCGGCCTCGGCCAGATCATCGAGGTCGGCAGCGGCGTCGACGCGCCGTTCGACATCCTCGCCGCCTTCGACCGCATCGACCACCCGCCCCGCGGCCGCGACGGCGGCCACAATGGCGAGGCCGGCTATGTCGGCCTCAAATCGGGAAAGAAGCTGCGCGGCAAGGGTTTTCAGACGGTACCGCCGGACGACCGGCTGGTGGTGCTGACACCGGGCGGCGCCGGCATCGGCGATCCCCGCGAACGCGGCGCGGAGCTGGTGCAAGGTGATGTCGAGAGCGGACTGGTATCGGCGGACAATGCGGCAAAGCTCTACGGGCAGGCGCGGTGAAATCTCATGCCCGCCGGGACATTTGTGGCCTCATGGTTCGAGACGCGTCGCAAGGGCGACACTCCTCACCATGAGGGTTTAGTACCGAGATCGATGCTGCACATTGACCATGAGAAAAGTCCCCATGGAGATGATCAGCATCTGGCCGCGCAACGTGTCCTCATCCTGAGGAGCCCGCCGCAGGCGGGCGTCTCGAAGGATGGCCGCGACCACACAGCTCGCCACGCCTCTTCCATTTTTCGTAACTCAGCAACGAAGCGGAGACACCCATGATCACGCGACGGACGTTCACGGCAGGTGCGGCCACCCTGCTCGCCGCAACACAGGTCTCGACCCGAGCCCGCGCCGCCACGACCAACTGGGACATGTCCACGGTCTGGCCCGACGGCAACTTCCATACCCAGAACGCGATGGCCTTCGCCGAGGAGGTGAAGAAGCAGACCAATGGCGCGGTCAACATCACCGTCAAGGCCGGCGGGCAGCTCGGCTTCAAGGGCCCGGAGCATCTGCGCGCGGTGCGCGACGGCCTGGTGCCGTTGGCGGACGTGCTCAACATCCAGCAGGTCGGCGACGAACCGTTCATGGGCGTCGAGAGCATTCCCTTCCTCGCGGGCTCGATGGACGAGCTCAAGGTGCTGCACAAATATGTGCGGCCGGAATACGAGAAGATCGCCGCGCGCAACAACCAGAAGATCCTCTACATCGTGCCGTGGCCGACGCAGTACCTGCATCTCAAGGTCAAGACCTCCGACGTCGCCGGGCTGAAGAACATCAAGATCCGCGTGCCCGACAAGAACGCGGTCGACATGCTCAACGCCATCGGCATGGCCGCGGTCATGATCCCCTGGGGCGAGACCATCCCGGCGCTGGCCTCCGGCGCGGTCGCCGGCGTCTCGACCTCGTCGGTGTCCGGCGTCGACGGCAAGTTCTGGGAGTTCCTCAAATATGTCTACCCGACCAATCATGTTTGGTCGTCGCAGATGCTCAACGTCAACCTCGATTCCTGGAAGGCACTGACGCCCGAGCAGCAGAAGATCGTTAGCGACGTCGCAGCGAAGATGGAGCCGACCTTCTGGGCCAACTCGCTCAAGGCCGATGTCGACAGTCTCAATCGGCTCAAGGAAGGCGGCATGGAGGTGGTGCCGGTCTCGGACGCGATGATGACGGAGATCCGCGCCAAGACCGCGCCGCAGATGGAAGCCTTCCTGAAGCGGGTGCCCGCAGCGGACGCGCCGGTGAAGGCCTATCTCGCCGAGATGAAGCGTGGCTGAGATCGTTGAAGCCCCCTCGCCGGGCGAACGAGCGAGCCTCAATGCAGCGGCGCCCGCGCCGCTGCGCATCATGCTCGATGTCATCGACCGGCTCGGCCGGCTCGATGGCTGGATCGGCGGCGGCTGTCTCTTGACGCTGACCGCGCTGATGCTGGCGGAGGTCACAACGCGGGCGCTGTCGAACGTGCTGCCGTTCTTCCCGCCGACGATCTCGATCGCCTGGGAGTACTCGTCCTACCTGATGGCCGCCTCGTTCACCTTCGGCGCCGCCATGACGCTCCGCGTCGGCGGCCACATCCGCGTGGTGCTGCTGCTCAAGAACGTGCCGGCGCCGCTGCAGCGCGCGCTGGAGGTGCTGGCCGCCGCCGCCGGCTTCGCCTTCATGGCGTTCCTGACCTCGGCGATGACGAAGTTCGCCTGGAGCTCCTTCGTCCGCGGCCAGGTCTCCACCTCGAGCGACACCCCGCTGTGGTTCCCGCAGGCCGTCGTGACGTTCGGCATGCTGCTGCTGACCCTGCAATTCCTCGCCCGCGCGATCCAGGCGGCGCTGGGACTGCCGCTGGAGGACCACCGCATGAAGGCATCGCCGGTCGAATGAAGGGGCGATCCGACACGACGAGGGTCACTTTGCTTTTGGCGGCAGCCGACATCCGTCGTCGCCAGCTAACGAATAGGCGAGCTCTCACCCCGCACGCGCTGTGCTCCCTCTCGTTCTTACGGGGAGAGGGTTGGGGTGAGGGGCAGCCACGCCCACCGACCGTGCGGAGGGCCCCCCTCACCCGGATTGCATCTAGCGATGCAATCCGACCTCTCCCCGCAAGCGGGGCGAGGTTGCACCGCGCTCGCCGCAGCCTCTGTGCCCACCTCGGCCAGATAGCAACTGATGCTGCTGCCCCCTCCTCCGCCGGACTCCTCCCGCCCGCCATCCTCACCGCGGACTCCCCCTCCCCATGACCATCGAAGTCATCGCTCTCTTCGTCATCCTGTTCGCGCTGCTCGCCGGCGGGCTGTGGATCGGGCTCACGCTCGCCTTCACCGCCACGCTGCTGCTGGCAATGTTCCGCTCGATCCCGCTCGACAAGCTGCTTCCGCAATATGCCTGGAACATCCTGACCACCCAGGAGCTGCTGGCGCTGCCGCTGTTCATCCTGATGGGCGAGCTGCTGTTCCGCACCCGGCTGTCGCGCTCGCTGTTCCAGGGCCTGGCGCCATGGGCCGGGCTGCTGCCAGGCCGCCTGCTCCACGTCAACGTCATCGGCTGCACCATCTTCGCCGCGATCTCCGGCTCGTCGGCGGCGACCACGCAGGTGATCGGCCGGATGTCGCTCAACGAGCTGCTGCGCCGCGGCTATTCGCGCGACATCGCGATCGGCTCGCTGGCCGGCGCCGGCACGCTCGGCTTCCTGATCCCCCCGTCGAACATCATGATCATCTATGGCGTGCTCGGCGATGTTTCCATTCTAAAGCTCTTTACGGCCGGCGTGCTGCCGGGCCTCTTGCTGGCCGGCACCTTCATGGGCTGGGTCATGCTGCACACCACGCTGAAGCCCGCGATGGTGCCGAAGGCCGAGGCGCAGCTGTCGCTTGTGCCCTGGGCCGAGCGCTTCGCGGCCTTGAAGGATCTGGCGCCAGCGCTGTTCCTGATCGCCTGCGTGCTGGGCTCGATGTATGGCGGGCTCGCCACGCCATCAGAGGCCGCCGCCGTCGGCGTGCTCGGCGCGGCGCTGGTGGCGTATTTCCAGGGCGCGATGTCGCAGCAGGTGGTCCGGGATGTGATGATCGGCTCGGTCATCACCTGCTCGATGATCGCGCTGATCGTGCTCGGCGCCTCGATCCTCGGCAATGCTGCGGCGTTCCTCGGCATTCCGCAGGCGGTGGCCGCTTTCGTCAAGGGGCTCGGCCTGTCGCCGTTCATGCTGATCGCCGTGCTGATCGTGTTCTATCTGATCCTCGGCTGCTTCCTCGACGGCTTCTCGATGATCGTGATGACCCTGCCGATCGTGCTGCCGATCGTGAAGGGCGCGGGCTTCGACGAGGTCTGGTTCGGCATCTTCCTGGTGCTCGCGGTCGAGATGGCCCAGATCACGCCGCCAGTCGGCTTCAACCTGTTCGTGATCCAGGGCCTGACCGAGGACGGCCTGGGCTATATCGCCCGCGTAACCGCCCCCTATCTGATCATCATGATCGCCTTCGTGCTGCTGCTCACTTTGTTCCCGGGCATCGTGACGATCCTGCCCCGGCTGCTGTATGGGTGAGCCGCCGTGTCAGGCCGCCTGCATGTTGTCGAGGAATTTTTGGACCTCGGCCTTCAGCCGCAGGCTCTCGCCGGACAGCGCTTGCGCCGAGGCGAACATCCGGTTGGAGCTTTCGCCGGTCTCGCCCGCCCCGCGCGCCGCGCTGCGGATGTTGTTGACGACCTCGGCGGTCCCGCTCGCGGCCGAACGGACACTCTGGGTGATATTCTGCGTGGCCGCGCGCTGTTGCTCGACCGCGGCCGAGATCGATGCGGCGATGCCGTTGATGCGCTCGATGGTCGCGCCGATCGCCTTGATGGCGTCGACCGATTCCTGGGTCACGGTCTGCATATTGGCGATCTGGCTGGAAATCTCTTCGGTCGCGTTGGCCGTCTGCCCGGCGAGCGTCTTGACCTCCTGGGCGACCACCGCGAAGCCGCGCCCGGCATCGCCGGCGCGGGCGGCCTCGATGGTGGCGTTCAGCGCCAACAGGTTGGTCTGCTCGGCGATCGAGGTGATCAGCTTGACGACGTCGCCGATACGGTTGCCGGCGTCGGACAGCTCCTTGATGCGCTGGTCGGTGGCGGTGGCCTGGTTGACCGCCTCGGCCGCGATCGCATTGGATTCCTGCACGCGGCGGATGATCTCGGCGATCGAACCGGACAATTCGTCCGAGGCGGCTGCTGCGGTGCGGACGTGCTCGGACGCAGTCTCGGAGGCGCCGGCCGACTGTCCCGACAGGTCGGCGGTGGTGCGCGCGGCCTGGGTCAGCTGGCGGGCCTCGCGTTCGAACTCGCTCGCCGACGTCAGCACGTTCTCGATGATGCCGCCGATGCTGGCCTGGAACGAATTCACAAAGCGCTGCAACTCGGTCTTGCGCTGTTCGACGGCAGCCGCAGCCGCGGCCGCCTGCTCCTCGCGCATCCGCCGCCGCTCGCCGGCGGCGCTGCGGAAGAACATGAGGCTGCGGGCGATCTCGCCGATCTCGTCACTGCGGTCGTCGGATCCGATTTCGACGTGCTCGCGGCCGTCGGCGATCGCCGTCAGGGCTTCTGTCACAGCGGTCAATGGCTTGGTGACGCGCCGCACGGCGAGCATGGTCAAGCCAAGCACCAGCAGAGCAGCGATGGCGGCGGCGACCATCATGGTCTGCATCACCTGCGACAGCATGGCGTCGAGCTCGGCCATGGGCACACCGACATAGAGAATGCCGATGACCTTGCCGGCCGGATTCGTCACCGGGAAATAGGCGGTCATGAACGGCTTGCCGAACAGGACCGCCGGGCCCTTATAGGCCTCGCCACGCCGCAGCAGCGGCTGCGCAGGATGGTCGGCGGCAAGCTGGGTGCCCACCGCGCGGTCGCCATTCTCCTTCTTCACATTGGTCGAGCGCCGCACAAACTGCCCGTTGTCATCGACGACGAACAGCGTGGCGCTGCCACCGACATAGGACGTGGCGCGATCGACGATCGCATGGTCCTTGATGTCGGAAATCGTGGGGACCTCGATACGGGTGACCGCGCCGTTCTGCATGCTCACCTTGGCGTCCTTGAACGTCTCGGCGAAGGTCAAGGCGAAGGTGCGCAGATTGCCTTCAATGTCCCGCTTGGCACGATCGGCGAAATCGGACGACAGCGACCAATAGGCGGCACCGACCACGAGAGCTGTATTCAAAGCGATCACGACCGCGGCGCCGATCAGCGCCTTGGTGCCGAGCTTCAACTTGAGAGACACGTCAAAAACCTTCTGGGGAACTGCAACTGAATCTCAAACTGCCCGTAGTTGGTTTCCAACCAGTTATTTTCCGGCGCGTAGAATACCCTCGTGCCTCCTTGAAAACGGCAACCAGATACCTAGTGATGTCTTTTTCCCCCATCGTAGTATGGTTTCGCGAGAGCCTACGCCTGTCGGACCACCCCGCGTTGCATGCAGCGGCCACGTCCGGCGCGCCCGTCATATGCTGTTACGTTTACGATACTGAGAGTGCTGCGCTTCGCCCCCTCGGCGGCGCGTCGCGCTGGTGGCTGGCGCAATCACTGCGCGCGCTTCAAGACGAGCTCGACGCGCTTGGCGTCAAGCTCGTGATCCGGCGCGGACCTTCGGCGAAGGCGATCAGCGAGCTGGCGCGCGAGGCGAGCACGAGCGCGGTCTATTGGAACGATGTGGCCCAGACCGGACCGCGCGCCGTGGCCGCAGAGGTCGAGGCGGCGCTCGATGCGATCGGCGTCAAGTCGCGTGTCTTTGCCGACGACCTGCTGATCGATCCGGCCGAACTGCGCGGCAAGGATGGCCGCGGTCCGCGTGTGTTCACGCCATTCTGGAAGCGCGTGCTCGCCCAGGGCGATCCGCCGAAGCCGCTGCCCGTTCCGGTGCGGCTGTCGTCGCCATCGGGCATTGCGAGCCTCACGGTCGACGAGCTGGCGCTGGAGCCGACCAGCCCCGACTGGGCCGGCGGTCTGCGCACGACCTGGCGCGCCGGCGAGCGCGCCGCGCAGGCGCGGCTGGCAAAGTTCCTCGAGACCACCGTGCGCGGCTACGCCGCCGATCGCGACCGGCCGGACATCGAGGCGACCTCGCGCCTGTCGCCGCATCTGCGCTTCGGCGAAATCAGCCCGCGTCAGATCTGGCACGCGGCGCGGTTCGCCGCCGAGCAGCAGCCGGCCTTCGCGCGCGGCATCGACAAGTTCCTGAGCGAGCTCGGCTGGCGCGAGTTCAGCCGCCACCTGCTGTTCAACAATCCTGACCTCGCAACCCGCAATCTGCAGCCCTCCTTCGACGCATTTCCGTGGTCGCAGGATGCTGCGGCGTTGCGGGCGTGGCAGCGCGGGCAAACCGGCTATCCGATCGTGGATGCCGGGATGCGCGAGCTCTGGCACACCGGCAGCATGCACAACAGGGTCCGCATGGTCGCAGCCTCGCTGCTGGTCAAGCATCTCCTGATCGACTGGCGACTCGGCGAACAATGGTTCTGGGACACGCTGGTTGATGCCGATCCCGGCAGCAACCCGGCGAGCTGGCAGTGGGTGGCCGGCTCGGGCGCTGACGCAGCCCCCTATTTTCGCGTCTTCAATCCCGTGCTGCAGGGCGAGAAGTTCGACTCCAGCGGGACCTATGTGCGACGCTGGGTTCCGGAACTGGCGCGGCTTCCGGCCGCCCTGATCCATCAGCCCTGGGCGGCCAAACCGCTCGAGCTCGCCGAGGCCGGCGTCGTGCTCGGCCGCTCCTACCCGGCGCCGGTCGTCGATCACAGGCACGGACGGGAGCGTGCGTTGGCCGCCTATGCGAGCCTGCGCACAAGTGATTAGTTGCGGTGCGCTTTGACAGCCGGCAGAATCCAGCTATCGTTGCCGTGTTTCCAACACATCGGGGGACCGATATGGACGACACTCCACTCTCTGACCCTACCGTGACCGAGACCAGCACGCCCGCCGAGCCGCCGAAGGATCCGGTGGTCGCGGCGGCCCCGAAGGCCAGGCGCGCGGCCAAGAAGGCAGCGAAGAAGACCTCCAAGAAGGCTGCACCCAAGCGGGCCGCCGCCAAAGCCAAGAAGGTCGCGACCAAAAAGTCGGCCAAAAAGACCGTGAAGAAGGCCGCCAAGAAGACTGCGAAGAAGACGGCGAAAAAGGTCGCCAAGAAGACGAAGAAGGCCAAGCGCTAATCCGCTTGGTCGGGACTGAAGGCAGCAGGCGATCGCTTGCACTGCCGGTCTCGGCGAAACAATCCAGTGCCCGGTAGTGGGGACGATCTGGCGCTGGATTGTTTCGGGGATTGCTCGATACGAAGACGCTGAGTTTGGACAGCGGCGTCCGCACAGCTGATAGCGGACAGTTGACGATCGCCACGCGGCGATTGGCCGGGTTGCCGCCTCAGGCTGCTGCATTCGGAACATCGTCCCGGGCTGGGCTCCGACCTTTTTCGATGTTCGAAGGTGCGCAACCACCAAGGTAACGATGGGGTTCGGACGATGGGGTTTGGACAGAGGCTGATTGGCTGCCGAAGATTTGGCAAGAGATGCCGTATTGTGCCTCCCTCCCCGGCCCTTTGACGTTAGACTGCGCAGGCGACCTGCTGTCGTCTGCTTCCTTGGAGACACCACATGAGCAAGCTTCCCATTTTCGTCGCCGCCTTGATCCTGGCTGCAGCCACCCTGGTTCCCGCGGCATCGGAGGCCCGCAGTCATCATCGTCACCACCTCCACCATCACGGCCTGCCTTACACGATCAGCTTCCTGCACAATTACGGGCCCGGTCCGCTGCCTGGCACCTTCGCCTTCTATGACGGCCCTTCGACCAATCACTGCTACCAGAGCGCGGCGACCTATATCGGCCAGGACCGCCGCCGCCATCCCTGCTTCTGATGGGGTTATCGACGCCGTTGCGGCAGTCTGCGCATTCGGCCGATCTCGAATGTCGTGCACCCGAGCGCCGCGAAGGCTGGCCTTGCCCCGCCAAGTCTGATATCGAGGGCCTCGCCGGTTCGGCCTGCACATTTTGCGCTCGTAGCTCAGCTGGATAGAGCATCGGATTTCGATTCCGAGGGTCGGGAGTTCGAATCTCTCCGAGCGCGCCAGGCCCGTCTTCGCCCCCCTTCACCCGCCATCGCCGATCATCACCGAAGCCCACGATAACACCTTGTCAGATCGTGGTTTTTCGCGCTTTCGGCGACTGCAGCGTACGATCGGCGATCGACGGCGAACTCCGCCAGACCGTCCATTTGGCCATCCCTCGATCTGAGTTAGAATCCCCCTCACCTGAAACGCTGCATTTTTCGGCGAGGGACAGGAGTTCGAATCTCCCATGCAGTTTCTAACTCAAAGGCCCGAGATCACCGCCAAGAACTATCTCTCCGTCGGGCCCGGTGAATACCCGTGCGGCAACAATCTCTATTTGATCGTCACCCCAAGTGGCGGCCGCCGCTGGGCGTTCCGCTATCAGCGCAACGGCATCGTCAAGAAGATGGGTTTCGGTTCGGCCAAGGAAACCGGCCTGAAGCTGTCCGAGGCCAGGGACAAGGCGATTGACGCTCTGCGGCTTCTGGCCAAGGGGACCGATCCACGAGAGCACCGTGACGTGGAGAAACGCCGCACTCAGGGATCGCGCCAGTTCGGCGAATTCGCCGAGGAATGGCGGCGAACCTACGAGACCGGCATGAGGCACAAGGCCGCAAGAGCAAAGCTAAAGCGCATCGTGCAAGTCGTCTGCGGCCCGCTCCACAAGCACTGGGTCCACGAGATCGAAACCGCACATGTCGTCAACGTGCTCATGCCGATCTGGCAGCAGCCTGAGACCTCCCGCTCCGCTCGCCAGATCATCAAGAAGATTCTCGACGCAGCGATCGCTCACAACCTGCGACCGAAAGACAACCCGGCTGACTGGGCCAGCCGACTGCAACCGATCATGCCCAGGCAACGGCGGCGTGGCACGATACGGGGCGGCCACAAGGCGATGGACTACCAGGACCTACCGGCGTTCATGCACAAGCTCAGCGCCATCTCGACGCAAAGCGCGCGGGCGCTCGAGGTCATCATCCTGACCCTGGGACGGACCGCCGAAGTTCAGAACATGCGCTGGGCGCAACTCGATCTCGATAACGGAATCTGGGATCTCGGCTTTCTCGGCACCAAGAACGAGCGGTTGAAGCGCACGCCGTTGCCCCGTCAGACGCTCAACTATTTGCGTGAGGCCTACGACAGCCGTGTGAGTGACGAATTCGTATTTCCCGGTCGCAGCCTAAAGCGACCGATGAGCAACATGACGATGCTCAAATATCTCAAGGAGCTCACCGGAGACGACTCCCTGACAGTGCACGGCTTCCGCACGACGTTTCGAACCTGGGCGCAGGAGCAGACCCACTTCGAGGAGGAGATCGTCGAGCATTGCCTGCACCACATTACGGGCGATGATGCCGAAAAGGCCTATAAACGCGGCGAGGCCCTGAAGAAGCGACTGCATGTGATGCAGACGTTCGCAGACTACGCAACGCAACTACCAAGGAGCAATGTGACCCCGATGAAGGTCGCCTGAAAGTTCAGACTATCCCCTGCCCTGCCGAGGATGTCACAGCTCGGGCTGCTTGGTCGCGTCAGGCAGGCCTTCCAAGAAGGAGGCGAGATCCGCGCGCGTGATGATCGTACGCGTGCCATACTTTCGGATTCGCAGCCGCCCTTCTTTGATGGCCTTGTAAAGCGACGTTTGTCCCAGCGAAGACAGTAGGGCAGCCTCAGGAACGGTGAGGGCGAGCTTTTCCGCAGCGTTTCGAAGCATCGGTTCGCGCTTTGGCATCCAGGGGTGGTCTCGCCTCATTTGATTGCCGCGGCGACATCGAAGGCACGCAGATTCGACGGATGACGGCTCAGCGAATGCTTGGCAACATCCGAAATCCCTTAGGCGGAGTTTCGGATGCGATGTCGTACAACTGGGATAGTTGAGAATCCTGACTGAACTGCCTCGCAGTGAAACCACTCCGCGGACGCCAGCGCCAACTAAGAAGGCAGCCGCAGTGTCGACGTAGCGTGGCGACTGTTGCTCCCCTTTGCTGAGCCCTCGGCTCCACAGCTCTCCAAATCCTTCCGGACGTCCTTGGAGTGCCTCAAAGGAGATCGGCGCGGATAGGGCCGATCCATTCGCTTCAGTCTCCTGCGCCCGCTCTGGCCCTTGCAGCGCATGTTCACGAGGAGGCAGAGATCAGGACGATACACAGCATAGCTTCCGGTTCAGCCCTCTGGACGGCCCGCCGGCTAGTCCCAGCGTTTTGGAGCTTCGTCATTTCACTGCAGCCAGCACAATCTGGGCGCCCCGCGACAGCCCGCTCCCTTACCCGCCTTTCGGCCGACCGCCACCCAGCAAATGTCGGTATCGGGTCCAGAGCTCCATGATCGCAAACCGGTCGAGCTCACCCCGACTGTAGCGTTGACGCAACTCATCCCGCGCGGGGTCCGGGAGCGCGGCGATCAATTCCCAACCTTCAGCAACGTCGTCGAAGAGCGCGACAATCTCCGGATCAAGGCGAGCGCCATCCTGGAGCTCGGCCAGCCGACGGCGCGTCACGTCGATGGTTTCCGGCCGACCATCAAGAGGGAGGTCGCCCGACAATGCAGATCTGTTTTTGTATAGTTCTTTATAGGCAGGTCCCTCAGGGCCCCGCGGTGAGTCTTTATACGCAGGTCCCTTTTGGACCCGCGGAGCCGCAGGTCCCTTTCGACCCCGCGGACGCGCCGACTTATCCACAGGCGCCGGCACGTCACGGACGACGTAGTCAATCTCACCGAACCGATGTCCGTCGACAATTCGTTGCGCTTCGCGTGTAACGTAGCCGGCGGCGATCAGCTCTCGGAAAATGCGCTGCAGCTTCTTGCGGCCGACCAGGAGGGTTCGCCCGATATGATCGAGACGGACGTGCCATTTGTGGGGGCGTGACAAAAGATAGCCGAGGACACCCTTGGCCTCGACAGAAAGGCGGGAGTCCGCGAAGACCGCGTTCGGGACGATCGTGAATTGCGCCTTGTGCTCGCGACGGACGATCGTCACTGGCGGGTGACCGTCCAGGTGACCCCATGCAGATCGTTGCGAACTTCAGCCGGCCGACGGCCCAATTGCCCTACGCGATGGCCTGCGACGCTCTCACGAGCATACGCCCCGTTCAGGGGCTTGCAGGACCTCGCATTGGTCGGAGCGCGCAACTCACTCGGGCAACGGCCGCACGGCGACATAGGTCGAATGTGCCACAGCAACTCCGGACTCGCATATCGCCGAGTTTTCGCTGTGCTACGCCGGCATACGATGGACAAGTCCGCTTGGGTCGGGATGCGACAGGCGTCGACCGCAATGAGCGTCGCGAGTGCGAGGCTCGCCACGTCCGGCGAGCTGTCTCCCAAACCGGGCGCCCGTCCTGCGCCGATTACCCCTCAGAGAGACCGGCTCCCCTACTCTTCCAAGCCTTCTCCCAACCGATCAGTGCCGATTGTGATGTGATAGGACAGACTCCAGGCCGCGCTCTGAATCGCTCGAGCTCACAATGCGGGGCTCGCCGCCCTCGGCAGCTTGCGCCGCCTTGACGAGGCGCCTGACCTGCCGTGCCGTGCCGGCCAGGGCACGTCCCTGGATCTCCCGCAGCTCCTCGTCAGTCGCCGCAATCACGTCATCGCTGAGCGCCTGGAGCAGGCGCGCGAGTTCGAGACGGGGGTGCCAGCGTGTCATGGCGAGCTCCAATTCCGTTGGTGGCGGAGCAGCGCCCGCCGCATTCGCCGCCGCGCAGTATCGTAATCGATAGCCGAGATGCCATACGCCCGGCAGATGTCCCTGGCCGTGAGGCCGTTGGCCAGCCCGTCGACGATCTGCAGCACGACCGGATCTCCTGCAAACAGCCGGAACACCTCGGCGAGCCCTGCGACGGCCACGGCCACGCGTTCGGGATCGGCCAATTCGTCAACGGGATCGCTCGGGACGCCGTACTGGCCGGGATCATCGCGGCTGACCAGTAGCCGTTGCTCGCTCCGAACGCGCCGCCAATAATCGTCGCAGAGGCTGCGCATGACGCCGGACAGAAAAGCCAGGATCGGGACACCCAGAGGCCAGACCCGCGATCCGTCGAGAACGCGGAGAATGGCCTCATGCAGCACGTCGGTCCAGCCGATCCCTCCGGGCAACCCGCGGCTCCACAATTGCGCCAGGGCTTTCAGCCGCACCAGATCGGTCTCGGACAAGGCCTCGATCGCCGCCGCCGCATCGGCGACGGTGCGACCGGCGTTCGAGCCAACTCCAGGGGTGCCAATCGATCGTTCCATCACCCCTATTATGCGGCCGAGCAAATCCGTTGCGGACAGCCTCGGGAAAAATTTTCCGCCGTGTCCGCGCTACCGGTCCGAGGGCCGCATCCTCTCCATGCTGAGAGGAGAGAACCGTGGATCAGATCGCAAAAGCACGCCGCTGGTATGCCGAGGACCTACGCTGCAAGACGCCTATTCTGCGCAACCCACACATCGTCGAAGCCTTCGGCGCCGTGCCGCGAGAGCCGTTCGTCGGCCCAGGTCCCTGGTGGATCATACCCTACCCCTACCGGGAGCCGTTCATCACCCCGGACGACGATCCGCGTTGGCTCTATCACGACGTCCTGGTCTCGATCGACCCGAGCCGGAAGCTCAACAATGGGATGCCGAGCTTTTGGGCGCGCAATTTCGAGCACCTCGATATCGCCCGAGGTGAACGGGTGCTGCAGATCGGAGCGGGCAGCGGTTACTATTCAGCCGTGCTCGCCGAAATCGTCGGGCCCGCTGGGCAGGTTACGGCGGTCGAAGTCGACCCGGCTCTGGCCGATCGAGCCCGCATCAATCTGGAGAGTTGGCCGCAGGTCCAGGTGATCCCGGGCGATGGCCGAAATGTCAATGCTACCGCAAGCGAACATGACGTCGTGATCGTGTTCGCAGGCTGCACGCACCCCGCTCCGCAATGGCTCGACGGCCTCGCCGACAACGGTCGGCTGCTGCTCCCGCTTACCAGCGACGATTGGTACGGCTTCCTGCTGCGCGTGGTCCGCCGCGGTGCCTCCTTCGAGGCCTCGTCGATCGGCGGGGTCAGCATCTTTCCCTGCACAAACGGCCGCGATGAGGACGCCAGTCGCCGGCTGAAGAGCGCCCTCGTGAACTCGCCGATGATGAATGTTGCGATCCAAGCACTCCACCGGGGCATTCCATTATCCGCCGAGTCCGAGCGGGTCTGGTATCAGACACCCGGCTTCTGGCTAGAGCGACAAGAATCAGTGGTTGAAGCGACCACCCATCAGCCTGCAGACGGCAACAACGACACCGCCTGACCCGAGATCCGAGGCATGGGCTAGGACGGCTCTCGCGCCTGCCCCGGGCGGAATGCGTCAGCACAGACCCTGAGGCCCGACGGCCGCGATACGGCTTCATCCGCTGGCGCAGACCAAGTAGCGGATTCTCTCCTTGGCGCGGAATGATCCGAGTCTTTCGCCAGAGCTCGCTACAGCACGATCAGTGCCGAAGTGATCTTTGACTTTACTGGCAAAAAACTCAATGGCGGCACGCCCACCGACCGACCGGCACGGCTGAACCCAAGCCATGGCAATGGCTTGGTGTTCATCCGGCGAGCTTCTTTTATCTTGCCGCTTTAATCGGCCGGGTGTTCTGCCTCTCTGCCACGATCGTCTTCGTCGCTTTCGCCATCGGTGCTCTCCATCTTCATCGTCAAAAACACGTCTGCAACGCAGCCTGATCTGCAGCTCGTTGACAGCGAGGAGTCCCAGTGCGCCGTGCAGCTTTCCGCGCTCAGCGACGGCGTGGCGCGGCTGCACGATGGCGGCAGCATAGCCGTCGCGGCGCAATTTTCCATCGGTCTGACGGAGCCACGTCACAGGCAATTTGGTGCGATCGCGCCGTCCCTTCGGACACCGCCTCGCAGGCAAAATAGCGTACGTACCGTGGTCTTGGATCTGCACCGGTCCTCATCCGCTGACAGCGGAGCTCCAACAATTCGCGCGTCGCCCGCGACGCCTGTTCGTTGCTGCCGGGCTGCTGCTATGGTTCATGCCAGCGCTCCCAGCAGCCTGCGGTCCTTGCGCTTGGCATGCGCGGCCGCGTCGGAGGCGCTGACGACCTGATCGCCGCAATACGCCGTGCCGTCGCACCACATCGCGTGCATGATCACCGCGAGTTTGCGCGCCACCGCGACCACCGCCTTGCGGTGTCCAGACCGCTTGGCAACCGCCAGTCCCCAGGTCTTCACCTTGTCGCGACGCTTGAAGCGCGTCAGCAGCGCGCTCGCTGCCTCGTACAGCGCGCGCCGCACATCGGCGTCGCCCGCCTTGCTGATCGGCCCCTGCACATCGATCGAGGTGCCTGACTGCAAGCGCCGCGACGTCAGGCCAAAATACGCCGCGACGTCGCGGGAACGCCTAAATCGCGATGGATCATCGATCGCCGTCATGAAGCTCAGCGCGGCGATCGGCCCGACGCCTGGAATCTGCATGAAGCGCCTGCACAGCTCGTGTCCGGCAACCAGCTTGACGACCAGGCGATGCAGCCGGCAGTACTCCTTCCACAGCGCCGCATCGGCATTGAGCATGGCGTCGATCAGCTCGGCGATCAGCGCGTCGCCGGCCACCGCGTCGCTTACGGCCTGCGCAAAGGCACCACGGCCGACGCGGTTGAGCCGGATGCCGAGCGCCCTCAAGGAGTGCCGGATCGCGTTCTTGAGATCGAGGAATTTACGCTTGAGATTGCGGCGATGCGTCAGCCGCAGCCGATAGCACGGCGCGGTCCTGATATGCGCGCGCCGGAATCAGCCGGTGCGCATGATGTGGGCGATGCCGAGCGCATCCGCACGGTCGGTCTTGTTGCGCTGGGCATGCAGCGGGGCGCCACGTGCTGGGTCTCCACGCAGATCGCCGGCAGGCCGAGATGGAGCAATTCTGGGTGCAGCCACGGCGACAGCGCGCCGGCCTCGTGGCCGGCCCGCCTCAGCCGGCCGCGATACGGCGACAGTGCGCTCTTGATCGCGTCCGGCTCGGTCACCAGCGCGACCTCCAGGAGCACGTCGCCCTTGTCGTCGACCACGCAAATCGCGGTCTGATCCATGCCGACATCGAGTCCGCAGAAGAACTCCATGAAGCGCCTCCTGTGTTGGTGAGAGCGCTTATACTGCATGGCCGCCGCTGCCGCGTAAGTAGAAGGACGGTCAGGGCGATTACGGCCTGGCAGGGAGTAATCGCCGGAGTAATCGGGCGCTCCTCCGCGTTCTGCTCCGACATGATCGTCTTCTCTGCTTGATATTTCCGGCTGCTCACGAGCGGTCTACAACGTGGCATTGGTCGGGCTTTCGTCATGATGTCGGTGTGATAACATCTGGTGGTCAATCCAGTAGTTCGTGCTCAGCCCCGCCATCCAAATGGGCGCACATGTCGTCGTCAGGATCGCGGGGCAACACAGCCACGGTAGCGCGCTCGACGTCTCAATCGAGCTGTCGTCGCCGGCAAGATAACGTACTCGCCGCATCCGCTTCGATCCACCAAACGCCTCTCCGCCGACCGGCGGAAACTCAGCCAATCTTCTGTCGTCGCACTGTCTGTCAGACGGCGCTCGCCAGAGCGCTAACATTGCGGCGGCGAGCGCCGTCGGGTTGCTAAGACTCGGTTCGGTTGCACTTCCATCTTCTGCGGACCGGAACACAGATCCATCGATCCACATGCGATGCATGACCACCGCCAGCTTACGCGCAACGGCCACCAACGCGCGTTTGTGACCACGTTTGGCTGCGATCCAAACACCCCAGGCCTTGATGCCGTACCATTTCTTGGAGCGCACCAGCATCGCGTTCTCCGTCTCGAAGAGAAGGTACGTACCACGCCGTCGCACTCCGAAATATGCCCTTCAACGCCGATAGATGTGCTCGTCTGGATACGTCGGGAAGTCAGTCCGAAATGCGCGCCAACGGCGTTCGATTTGCTAAACCTATGCGGACTACGATGGCCGCCCTTGACGGTCAGTGCCGTCACTGGATCGACGCCAGGAATGGCGCAACAACGTCGGCAGAGTTCGTCCCGGCCGACCATTTGCACCAGCAAATCATGCAACTTCTTGTACTCCGTCCACAGCGCCTCCCACGTCCTCCACCTGCAGTCCGTTACGCTGTTTTTAAGCCGGTGACACGCACCAGCTGGCGCACCGCAGGCTAAGTCGGAGCACCGTTGCCTGGTGCCGTCCACGTCGTTCTCCGGGCACGAGACCATCGACGGCAGAAATGTACCTACGTGTATCGCAACAGGTGAGGAACGGCCCCTCGTCGTGCTCGCCGCCCGTTGGCCGAACTGAACCAGCGTGCGGAAAGCGAATGAAGCCCAAGGCGTCGCGGACCTTTTCGGATTCCTCTCCTGCGACCCGAATGTCGAGGTAAGCTCCGTGCATCCGAGGGCGATGCCGGTGATCCTGATCGAGAGAGTCCGACCTATGTTTGGATTGCCGCTGGGACGAAGCCAAGGCGCGGTGCCGCGGCCGCTACCGGACGGCACTCTTTTGTTGGTCACACGCGCCTAGGAGGAAGACGGGGCGCCGAGACCTAACTTGCGAAGAGCGCGCCGTACCACGAACACGGGCATCGCTCATGATTTCCGCAGCCAGCTCATCAAGGCCGACACGTAGATCGCAAAATCGCGACCTTCAGTCGGTCCGCCCTGGTGAATGATGCCGACGACCGCATCATCCGCGTCGATAACCGGGCCGCCGGACATGCCTTGCGACAGCTTTTGCGTCACCTCGATCATTTGAACGGCACTCTTCACCGGTAGCGAGGTGACAGTGCCATGACGTACGTTGAACTTATCCCCGGGACCGAATGCGGGGTAGCCGATCGCCACCACGTTGTCGCCGGCCTTCAGGCCTCGCGCCGACGCCTCGAGTTCGTAGAATTCGATGGCTGCTATATCGTGCCTGAGAATCGCCAAATCACGGTGCGCATCGTACTTCGAGATGATCACTTTGAATTGTTGGCCGGTTTGCTCGGATGGTACAATCGATGTTCGTCGCGCCCTCGACGCAATGCCACGCCGTGACGAGCCCTACGGACTTCAGAAAAAAGGCGGTACCTTGGATGAGACCTTCGGTCTTACCGTCGCCCGTGTGCTCCACCAACCATACGGCGCGATCTCTCACCTCCGTCGCGGTGGGTTCGATTTCCAGCATTAGTTCGGGAAACAGCTTGTTGAACCGCAGCGCGAGGCCGCGAAAGACAGGATCAGACGCCTCCTTTACTTGGCCGACCACGAAATGCGCCCACGAACATGCGATGCGAAGCCTGATTCCCGTCCGTACTTCTCCTTGAGAACGGCCTGTGCGGTTGCGGTCCCTTGCCTCTCGACCGCGAATAGCGCCGAGCGGATATTCCGGACGAATCGTCTATCCACGTTCACTAGCTCGTTTATTTTGAGACCGGTCACCATCCGGCGCGAGTGCTTGTCGGCGTAGTAAGCCTTCTCGGGGTTGATCGTGAATCCGTTGCCCTTGAACGCCAATTGCAATCTCGCCTTGAGCAGGTCCGGCGAGAAGTTTCCCGCCGGAGGCAGGGGCCCCTCGAACAGCGACGTCAGCGGTTGATATCTCGAGAACGTGATGTCATCGGCGTATCTCGTATAGATGCAATGCCCCTCCTTTGCGATCGCCTGGAGTTCCTTGTCCATGCGGAAGCAGATCATGTTCGAGATGACCGGGCTGCTCGGGGCGCCCTGCGGCAAACCGCTGTCATTGCAGCAAATGCGAGCCAGGATCTGTGCAACGCAATCGTCGATCCCCAACGCCTCGAAAAGACCGCAGACGCGACGCTCCGTGACCTTGCCCCTCGGGCTTAATCCAGTTTGAAGTTCGTTCTGGCCCCCAGTGAGGACCAGAGCATGAAGCGCAGCCGCTTTACGGAAGAGCAGATCATCGGGATTTTGAAGGAGCACGAGGCCGGCGTTCCGGTCGCCGATCTGTGCCGCAAGCATGGCGTGAGCGACGCCAGCATCTACAAGTGGAAGGCCAAGTTCGGCGGAATGGACGTCTCGGAGGCCAAGCGGCGGAAGACGCTGGAGGACGAGAACACGCGGCTCAAGCGGCTGCTGGCGGACGCCATGCTGGACAATGCCGCGCTGAAGGATCTCCTGGGAAAGAAGTGGTAACGCCCGCGGCCAAGCGGAAAGCTGTCGCGCATCTCGTGGACGTTCACGGGATGAGCGAACGGCGGGCGTGTAAAGCCATCGGCTGTTGCCGCATGACGGTCAGATATCAGACGAGCCGGGCCGATGATGCAGGGTTGCGGGAACGCATGAGGGCGACCGCCCATGAGCGCCGCCGCTTCGGCTACCGTCGCTTGCACGTCCTGCTCAAGCGAGAGGGCTACCTGGTCAATCACAAGAAGCTGTTCCGGCTGTACCGGGAGGAACGGCTCACGGTGCGCCGTAGAGGTGGCCGCAAGCGGGCCCTCGGCACACGAGCGCCGATGAAGGTGCCGCTGTTCGCGAATGATCGCTGGTCGCTCGACTTCGTGTCGGATCAGATGACCGACGGCCGGCGATTCCGCGTCCTGACCGTGGTCGACGACTGCACCCGCGAGTGCCTGGCGCTGGTGGCCGACACCTCACTCTCGGGCGCCCGGGTCGCTCGAGAGCTGGACCGGCTGGTCGCCGAGCGCGGCAAACCCAAGATGATGGTGAGCGACAACGGCAGCGAGCTCACTAGCAATGCCATCCTGACATGGGCCGATCAGAGTCGCATCGCCTGGCACTACATCGCGCCGGGGAAACCCATGCAGAACGCCTTCATCGAGAGCTTCAACGGCCGCCTGCGGGATGAAATGCTGAACGAGACGCTGTTCACCTCGCTCGGCCAGGCCCGCGTTGCGCTCCGATGCTGGCAGGCCGACTATAACGACGTTCGACCGCACTCCCAGCTCGGATGGAAGACGCCATCCGAGTTCGCGGCCACCTGCAATCCGCGTCGGGATCTGGCGCTGCGCTATGCCGAGAGCTCCGCGCCAGCTCCCGCCGCTACGACCGCCCATATGGGCACATCCAACCGCCCGAACGAACTCAGACCTGGATAAAACTTGGGGGCAAGGTCAGTTCGACCTTACCGACCGTCCGTGGACGTAACCGTGCACCGTGCGTCTTGGCCGAGCGACGAGGCTATGTTCCGCTGAAGCATCTTCAAGCGCGTATCCGGAGCCGCTATCGGACGTGTCTTCCCGTGCCGCTTTGCGATGTCGAATCGTGAATACATGCGCCCGCGGAACCACCAGATTTTCTTGAGCTCCGCCGCTGACAAGCCGAGAAATATCAAGAGTTCGCCTTCGCTTGTGAACTCTTCCGGAAGATCCACTCTGGTGGTGCCGCCGAACAACGCCGCAAGGCTAGGCACGAGGTCCCCCTCCAATCACGCCAGGCAGTCCGTAGGCTTGGCGCGCAACGATCCTTACTCAGAATTTTGGTCTTACGCCGCAGTTTCGACAGCGCGTATGCGAGGGGAGACCTCGTGGGAGCACGCTACCAAGGTGCGCAGCGCTTGAATACTTGCCTGACTGCGGTTTGCACACATCTTTGCCCGGGCGAGAGAACTCGAGCCACTTTCGACATGGAGCGTGCTGGCTGCTCCGATCAAGACTCTGCCTCACCCTGCGCGGCCTTGGGGTCCCAAAGGACATATCCTTTCGCGAGGCGTCCTTCGAGGTCGACTTCCTTTTCGAACCGATCGATCATCGACCTGTCGGTGGTCGCGTAGCCGATCGCGAGATCCGAACTCGCCGCTATGCCGACTCGAACCGTGAACGCCAGCACGCTCCCTGCCCTGATGAATTCGAGGCTCTTTGGAATGCGACGAGATCGCATCGAGCGGCTGCGCTCGAACATGTGTCTGAACCTGCGCATCACCTCGTTGTCAGTACCGTGAACATCCAAGAGCGTCGAGGAAACGGTGCTCCCCTTCGCTTCTCCGCGGACCGCGTTGTGCACTCTGGTGACCGCCGTCGGCAGATCGGGAGAAGCCCCCCATGATGTGCCGGCGGTCTTGCCCCAAATAACGCCGACCGCTTTCCCGGTGCGATCGTTGTGCCGAGAGGCCAGGAGCGCGATCGCTTCGGCATTGTCGGGGAGATAGATCGAACCGATTATGCCGCGAATCGACTGCGGGGCGCCGGACGGTTGCTCGCGCTCGATCCACCCTTCGATATCGAAATGTCCGTTTCGCCGCAAGTATGCGGAAAACCGACGCTCGCCCAATATTACGTCGACGAACTGCAGGGTCGCGTAGTCGGATAGCGGGGTGATCCGCGCGTTTCGAGCTGCCGACATGCCTTCGAGAAGAGGCCGAAAGCTCGCGAACTTCTCTATCCCAAGACCGTAATCCGTATCGATGCGCGGCTCTTCGGATAGATCGAGCAAATCGGAAGTCCGATACGTCGACCACCCGTAGCCGACGGGCTCGACGTGCCCGATCGAATAGAGATTTACCGAGTCCGCGTCTCCTATCCCCTTCTGCGCCCGCACGAACTCCCGGAAATTCGAGCTGAAGGCCGTTTCGGCGAACCGACGCGGAATTTCTATGGAAAGCGAAGACGGTTTGACCTCGATGAGGTGGCGACTACCGAAGGACCTTTCGGACGGAAGGATGGTGCTCGCCACCATGTCGAACGAGACTGTCTCGTTCCAGGTCTCGATGGAAACGATCCTGGGCATGCCGTCGGAAGACGAGGAAAAGAGCTCCTCCGCGGCAGGATCTAGAGACACCAGATCGCCATCGAGGAGGATGTGTCCGCGCGCGCCCAGATCCTTCAGCACGACCTCCATCTCTCTGACCGAGAACCCGAAGAACCTGCGCAATCTCTGGACGGGGATTCGATCGAACATCTTGAGCAGACGAAGCACGAACTCGTCCACCACGGGAAGCCGACGATCCCGCGAGACATTGAGCACGAACGAGAATCTTCGGCACGGAATTCTGAAGCCGGTGGTATCGACGAGGATCCGATCGGCGTCGACGGTCATGGCGCACCGGACATGATGATTTCTCCGGCAGGTCGCTTCATGCCATCGATGTATTCCAGGACGAGCCGCATCGGGCTCGTCTTCGCGACTCTTCGCCACATGCGCGTAGCGCCGACGATAACCAGGCGCTCCTTCGCCCGCGACATCGCTACGTTGCACCTATTCATGCTGCCTACGTGTCCGACGTTACCCCTGGCGTTGCATCGTACGAGAGATACGATGACGATAGTGTTTTCCTTGCCCTGGTATGAATCAACAGTCTCCAGGCGGATCATCTCTCGGTACTCCGGAGTGAGATCGCTTTGCGATAGCAGGCGTTCGAGAAGCATCCGCTGCTCCTTGTACATGCAGATTATCCCGATCGGTTGATCGTCGCCGAGGCCGGCCAAGTGCGCGAACAACGTATGGTCCTTCTGGATGTCTCTCAGGAGTTTCACAATGGTATTCGCTTCGGCGAGATTTGCGATGTCCCATGGACTTTGGGAATCCGGCTTCTCGACGTGGGACCGCTGCTCGGAAGTATCTATCCACGTGACGCTTGATGGAAGTAGCTTGTCGGCGGCCGGGCCTGCGAAGAATGCATCTCCCTTTCTGTCCGGCGAGGTCGTTAGGACGACGCCGTTCGGTCTATAAAACACGTCCGAAACGAGATCGCAGATGGACGGCGCCATGCGATACTGCTCGTTCAGTATCTGACCTCGGTTGACCCCGTACGAAGAAATGAACGCGCGCTCGAACTCGCTCCTTTGGATATCGGTGAGCTGCGCGTGCGAGAATTCTCGACAGAGCTCGCGCGTCACCACATCGTCGACCATCGGCTTTAACTGAAAATGATCGCCGACCAGCAGCACCCTCTTCCCCAACTGAAGAGGGACGGCGAGCTCTCCTGGAGTGCAGCGGGCAGCCTCGTCGACGATGACCCAATCGAAATCCGCTTGTTCGATCCTAACGCGGGTCTGCCCGAGTCCGACGCAAGTGCCGGTAACGATGGTCTTCGTCTTCGCAAGAAACTCCTCAAAATTTCTCGCGCTGGACGACAGCGCCTCGACCCACTCTCGGGAGATCCCGAGTAAGCGCTGCATGCTCGCGGCGTCGCCTTCCGGCACGCCGTGGGACAATCTGAGGTTTTCGAACGCCATTGCCAGCGCGGCGGGATTTCCCGATAGCTGCTCCGGAATTCCCGCACTCTCCATGATCGCCGCGAAGGACTTACGGACCGTTCGCAGCGCTGTGTTGAAGCCCTTTTCGTCGTCGGGTTGATGCCCTCCTCGCGCCAGCTCGTCGAGCAGATAGTGCAGTCGCCGGGATAGTGACCCAGCCTGGCGATCGAGATCGACAGAGGCCTGCGCGTAGTCTCTGTCGATTCCGATCGAAGACGCCAGCGAAGAAACGCGTGATCGGATCGAGTTCGAGAAAGAGGTCGCATACCGCTCCCTGACCGACGCCGTGTGATAGGGCTTTACTGCCGCAGTTATGTTTTTGGAGCCTATCCTCAGCAGATTGGGACGATGACCGAACGCGCGAAACGTCCTCAGGATCGCCTCGATGACGTTGTTGACCGCTTCGTGCGATTGGCTCGCGATCAGAACACGATCTACCTTTCGGACAACCGCCAACCAATGGACAAAGGCCGCGATGAATTTTGTCTTGCCCGTGCCGGGCGGACCCTGCAGCAATCCGACCGGGCCATGCCGCGTGATGTCGGCGAACGCAAGCTTCTGCCCCGCATTCAGGCCGTACTTCTCCAGATCGCCGGGCTCGACGGGATCTTCCAGGACTGACGGCTGGGCCGCCCCTCCCGTGTCGAAGTATTCGAGCAGCCCTTTGACCGGGGACTCTCTCGCGATGATTCTGTCGACCGCGCGCTTGCGTCTGTCGTACGATGTCTGCTGAAGGCGTTCCACCAGTTGAACTACGTCTCCCGGCCGGAGGTGCCACTCGAGTTCCCTGATCGCCAGTTGCGACGTATCCGTACCGGAAACATCGAGACGCCCTATTCTCCGCTTTCTGTTCGGGACCTGCACGTCAACAACGTCTTCCGGATCGAAATCGAAATTTCCCCGCGAGAGATCGTACTTCGCGATCCAAGTTGAGCCCGATGGCGACATCTCCGATGCGATAATCACCTCTGGAACGAGGTTCTGCTCGAGCTCGACCGATCTCTTCCAAAATCGACCGGTATCCAAGCGTAGAGGCGCTTGCACGAGATCCGAAACGACCGTCTCGGCGATCGGCGGCTCGACGAGTGCCTCCTCGCCTAGCGTCTCCTGCGCGCTTTCTTCGATCCTTATTTCCGAGAGTACGTCGATGAGCCGACCTATTTCGGGTGCGTTCGACCTCCTGAATTCGAAGCTCGCCTCGAAGCGCTCGCATCTGTCGCTCTCTCGACGCATCGTTTCGAAATCGACGGCCGTGACCTTGACCTCGGGAACAGCGTCCGGCGCCCAGACGATATTCATCTGATATCCGAGGCCGAACACCAGATATCTGACGAGATTGCCGCCGAACCTGTACGCCCGTGAATAATAGAAGCCGCCGTCGGACGGAAAAGTCACGGCGGCGTCGGGCAATCCTATCGATATCCGCGGCGCAGGTGGCTTGTCGAGGCTCGTAGCGAGGTCCGTCAGCAGATCGCGCACCGTGTCGAGTGTCTCGATCGCCGGCCGCCGTAGTTCCAAAGACAATCGCTGGCGGCAATCCTCTATCCGGTCGTCCTGAACATCCCCAAGGAGCTCGAGAGCGATCGACACCGCCGCGAAGCGATCGATATGTTCGATACTCAACTGCTCCGCATTTGGTGGCAAACGAGCGGCGCCGACCGCATTTTCGTCAACGAACTCTCCGGCCTCGAAGAGCTCACTGACGGTAGGGAAAGGTTGATCTCCTTCGATCCGGACAAACACGGCCTTCGTATCGAGCTTTCCGTGTTGCAAGCCCGCGCGGTGCAGCGCCGCAATGGCCGATATCAGCCCGCATCCCGTCCTCGTGGCGACCAGCGGCGACATTGCCTCGCATTCGTCGAGCCTGGTTCCCACAATCTTGTCGTAGGTAACGAAAGCGCCCATCGCCGACAGGCCGCATGGCCCGAACTTCGGTAGTCCTTCCGATCTGGCCTCGCGCAGTTGCTTTACGCCTTCGAACAACCGGAGCAGCGCCAGGTCTGATTGTGCACTGCCTCCGCGAAACATCCGCGGCCATATTTTGACTACGATCTTCTCGGAGCTGGCGTTCGTCGATTCGTAGACAATGCGGGGCCCCTTGCTCAATTGGAGCTCGGCTGGCCACTCGAAGACCGGATTAATTTCGCTCTCGAACGCGTCGAGAGCCGAGTGGTCCGCAAGCGGCGACACCTCGGCGTCCGATATCCGACCGAATTCATCAGACATCTCGACGACCGTCGAAAAGCCGACGGATCCCGTAGTCCCGACGGCACTGGCCAGCCAATCCGCGGTCGGCTCGTGCTCCGGAGAACGATCGCTCTGAGGCAGGCCGCTCTCTTCCGTCCCGTTGAAGAGGATGGAGCGCGCAACCAGACCGACATGATAGACGTCGCGCTGCCAGTCGTCCTGCAACTCGACGTCGGCAGGAGGGGGCAACGCGTAGCCCGCGAGTTCGTCCAACCAATATTGCGGAAGAGGATCGTCCGGCAGACTCGCCGATGAAAAGCCGCCGATCGCCAGACGAGTGGTTGACTCAACCCAGATGTTTCGGAGGCCGATATCGCGATGCGCGACTCGCTTCGCGTGAAGCTCGGCAACCGCGTTCAGAAGGGTCCGAACGAGCGTCACGCGATCGTCCCATCCGATCTCGTCGCGGGTCCGCTCGAGATAGTTCGGTAGTGCGAGCAAGCCTTTGGGCAAGCGCCGGAGGTCGAAGTGATGGGTTAGGATTTCGGACCGCGAGCCACCTACCACCTCGAGGATACGTCCCTCGGAAATGAGCTTGCTCCGTACCGCGTTCAGATAACCGATGGCCCGGATGTCGCGATTGGCGATGAGAAGCCGATTGTCGGGCGTGTTGAGATGGGGCGACAGACGATCGAAGGCCCACATCCGCAAGATGGCCGAATGCCTGGGATCCTGCTTCAGGACCGCCCGATGTTCGGACCACACCGATTTCGGATGAGTGAATATGTTCTCCTGAACGACTCGGTAGCCGTCCCAATCGATGTCCTTAGGCTTGAAGCGTCGGCCAGTCCTGGTCAGACGGTCGAACTCGGCTTCATAAGTATGAGCCTTCTTCGCTCTCAACGGCTGGCGTTCGAGCAGCGACGTCCGCCGGGTGGGATCGACGATGATTTCGAGCTGGTCGACGGTGAAGACCCTCGCTGCTTCTCCTGCCGGCAGCGTCGTCGGTCGTGCCGTGCCGGTCATCAGCACCCCGGAGTCCACGAAGAAATGGAAGCCTGGAATGGCCTCCCGTATGACCTTGCCCAGAATTCTCGCCTTGTAGGCAACCGAATGAACCGCGGATCTTCCGCGAGGCTTATCGTCGAGCAGCCAGACGTCGCCGTTGCATGTGAGCACTCCATCCCAATCCTTGACCTCAAGCAGAAGCACTCGATCGTCCATGACGATCAGTGCGTCGATGTCGATGGGCTTCTCGCGGGGGGGAAGATATTGGAAAGACGCGTAGAGCAGCCAGTGCTCGGGAAGCTCCGAGGAAAGCGCTGCAAGCGCCGGGACCTCGCTCGGTGGGATTCCCGTACTGTTCAAGTACCTGATCCGACAACCCACGACGCGCCTCGAGAAATCGTCTCAAGCAGCCGGAGCGATCGGCCTGAGGCCGGAGCTCCGGATTAGCCGAACGTTAGACGCATGGCTGCCCACATCTTCCTCTACCCTCGAGCGCCGCAATTTGTTGGATCTCATCGTGATTGCCTGATTTTGTCGCTTGTGGAGCCTGTCTTACCGGAGCTACGTTTGTTGAAGAAATTCTTTCGACTAGACTGCACTCTGCTCCACAAGTATTTGGCGACGCCAGCCGATCGCAAGGTCCGCCACCCACCTGTTCCACCTTCGTCTCGGCAATTCATACGGCCGCAGCGGGCGTGACCCAGGAAAAGCAAGCGACTTGACGTCGCCGTCCGCCGTCGAGCAGTTGCGGCGTGCGCCATCCGGCCGTCGCTCCAAGCGCCTCGATACTGATCAGCTTGCGCTTTACTCGATAAGATCGAAGGCGAAATTACCCGCAAAGAGGGGAGCACCGCAACTTAGGAACGCAAGCGCAAAACCCGGCGAATGCGTTGGGTGCGAGCGATCACACCCAACGCATTCACTAGGCTTCAGCACTACGAAAGTGCGAAAGCGCGCGCTTCGACTTTATGAAGGAGCGCTCGCGGACGAATATTCGCTTTTACACTACATCGAAATTTCAAACACGATTCGGCACTTGTACCAATTCGGGCTTGACAGCTTGTATGCGAAAAAGGCCAGCCTCATCGCTTGATTGCCAAAGCTCGTTGGCGACATGACTCTTCACGTCCTCTGCAAGCCTTTTGCCGACGTACCGACTGGGACGGCTTTTGCCAGATGCCCATCGCCAAACGGTCGAGGCATTTACGCCCACCTCCGAAAGGAAAAAGCTGTTGCAGTTTTGGTATTTGCGCGCAATCTCGATGAGGCCGCTGAATTTGTCCTCACCTTCGACCTGGTCGGCGAACGCTACGCGCTCATCCTCTAACCATTGCACGAAGACTCGCACATCGGCAGCGACTCGCGTTTGCTCGCCGGTCAATCCTGCCAAATCCGCGCTCGCGAGCCGCCGCAAATCCTGTTCGATCTCGGCGCTCTGTCGTTCTTCTGCGCTTAGCGCCACTGGGACTATCTCGAGAGACATGATGGACTCCGTAAAAGGGGAATGATGCGAGGAGTCCAGTATATACTCGCGGTCATTGCACGATGCAATAGACCTTGCAAGTTGCAATAGAAAATGATAGGCAGAACGTGTCCCTTGGGTCACACTTTGCGAGCATCCAGATTGCGGAATTGTTAAGAAGGTGTTCCATGAAACCTAGTGCGGAAGCGCAAAAACCAGCAGGTTCAGGCAGTTGCTGGGAGGCGAGCCAAATGGTACATGCTACCTGTAGTAAAACAGGTAGGGCGGGAACTCCAATGTCGATTGAACGACCCAAGATATTTGTCACAAAAAAGAACATTTCTGTGGAACCCCGGCGCTCAAGTTCCCCTACTGATGCCGAAATTAAGGACCTTAGGAAGGGCGTCGTTACCGCCTCTCGGGTTTCAGCCTTCTATACCAACCACATAGCGAAGGCGCGGCTCGCGAACCGTCGCCCAATGATCATGCAGCGGGATGCAGTTCAAATCCTCACGCAGATGAGAGGCCAAAAGGTCTACGTATGCGAGCAGCCTTCCGAGAATGAACGCATCATCCATGCGGCGTCGATGCTTTGGGACGAAGAAATACCTGTTCCTGAACGAAACGCAGACAAGCGATACAAGGTTGAACGGTTTCTCGAAATTGGAACTCAAGTTTCAGAGCTAGCCGGATATGGCTTTCAATGGCTTCTGACGGCGATCATCCTGTTAGAGCAATTGCTCTACGATCCAACAGGCACCGTGTACGCCGCAACATATGGCGACAACGACGTCGCAGGCCCGAATTTCATCAAGAACATGATGTTCCTACCATGGGAAGATGTGCCCGAAACCGTTTTGGCTCTCCGACTTCATCATCTCGATTCGGGTGGCGAACTATCGCGCGGCGTGAAATGGTTCCGTCCGACGTTGAGAACGGTCGAAGGAGCGGCGCACCTCATCGTCGACATCGATCAAAATCCAAATCGTAGCGCCAAAGGGGACGGTGCGCAGATACCTGAAATCGAACTCCGCTTTGATGAGAACGAATTCCAGAAGGTCTCCTACAAAGAACTGGTCGAATTCGCCCATGCACTGATCGCCAATCCGCCCAAGACTTATTCGGAGCTCAAACAGTTTTCGAGCCGGACGCTAAGCCCCACCTTTCTTGATTTCGAAGGAAAATGGTGAGTCGCGACCATGATCCCGGCGTCGTTCTGAAATCGGCTATCTCGCTGAGCAACTTTTACGTTTTTGCGGTCGTCAACGTTGCGATGGCGCCGATCGTTCTGATCGCTAGGTTTCATCGGGAGGTAGCCGACCAATTTGGCGTGCACGAGACATTGGTGTCCTCTCTTTACGGGTTGTTTTTCGTTGTCGGAGGTTGCTTCAACTTCTGGACCCAGAAACATCAGGTCCGTCTCGCAATCCGTCTCCGATGCGTCTTGGCCGGAGCACTGCTCTCGATTGGTCTCTTCATTTGTTCGATTTGCGACAACTTTTCGAGTTTCGGCATTTCGTTCATCGTCATCGTAAGTGCGCTCGGCGGCGCCTTTTTCTTGGCGCCGATTGCAGCATTTGCGATGACGCGGACAGGTAGCGCATCCGCGCTTGCATTGGGGATCGCCTCCGCCGGCCAACTTACTGCGTTTGGATTCTGGGCTTTCGCACTTCGTTCGTTGGAGATCCATCACTGGCGGCCTGCCTTCGAAGCGAGCGCATTCTTGGTCGCCGCGTTGTCCGCATTCGGATTGATTGCGCTCGTACCTACGAGAATGACCATCACTCTCGCACCTCCGATCGAGAAGGGGCGCTTGGCGGCACGGCACTTGTTCGTGGCATACACGCTGGTTTGCTTTACGGCGACCGCGCTCATTCTCTTCATTTCGACAACGATCACGGCGGAAGGCTTGCCGCCTGTCTATCTCTTTTCTGCCTCGGCCCTAGTCGGCAGGGTTGTGATACCCGCAATCTTTGACATGGGGTTCAGAAGATGCTCGATAGTCGCTGCAGCATTTCTTTTCGCTCTTGGTATGCTCTCGCTCCTGTTCATACCTATCTCGTCGGCCACCGTCGTGACCGGCTTTGGATACGGCGCGTTGCTTCCTGTCCTCATGGCCTTCGTTTTCATCCGCTACCCAGCACACAAGACACAGTCTTCGTACGAGATGTTCGCTTTTGGAAGCGTCGGCATGTTGGTGGCGCCATTCGCTAACGGGTTAGTGGACAGCGTTGGAGTTCCAGCGCGGACGTTCGTGGTACTAGCCGTACCTCTGATGGCGATATTCGCCTTCTACTTCATTATGGACCGTCGCGGTCCGCAGTGAGAGGGTTTGATAGTGCGTTGTCACGGTTTGAACTGCACCGGAGAGAAACTGATCGAAGCGCACATTATACCGCAGTCGTTCGGCCGTTTCATTCGCGGAAAAAGGGCGAACGTAAAATTGACGCCTGGGAGAGTTGGCGAGGCCATCCCTCAGCTTGGCGAGTACGATAGAGATATCCTTTGTGAAGCGTGCGACAATATCTTAGGGCTGGACGACGAATATGCGATCGACATCTGTAGAAGGTTCGAGGCCAATCGCCGCGATTTCGGCGACGTATTCGAGCTTCCGGGTTACGACGGCGGCCGCTTCGCAAAGTTCGTATTGTCGGTCTTATGGCGCGCCTCGATCAGCCGACGAAAGAGTTTCGCTTCCGTTGACCTAGGGCCGTACCAGGACCGAGCCAGAGACGTTCTGTTTGGTGAAAAGCCCCTTTCCGGTCTCGGTGCATTCGAGGTACTCGTACAGCGCTATCGAAGCATTCATATTGATACGACGAAGTGGCTCTTCAACCCCGAGCGGCATCCATTCATAGGACTCAATGCCTATGGTTTCGGCCTTGCAGGTTTCCGCATTCTCGCAAAGCTCGATAATCGTCCACTCCCAGCAGGATATGCGCCTTTCGTACTCAATCGCTCAGGTGTTTTTCGCGGGACTTACGTGACACTTGAAAATTGCTCAGAGTTCAACTCCATCGTATCTATTGTGAGGAAGAACGTAAAGAGACCGGCGGCTTTCGCAAGACCGAAAACTGACCCGTAGCAAGCGGAGTAGCATGCAACCACGTGCGCATCCGTCTGATCTTTGGAGCGCGACGCAGAGGTGAGCTCCGGCCTACTAGACACCCGTGATAATGCGGCTCGGCACCGCGGCTAATACCGTTCGACGTAAAGTCCCTTTTGCCCCGAAACCGCCGAATTCTTCGAGCCAACGACGCGTTATGAAGGAGCTTCCAGAGTCCCTATTTCAGGCCCCCGATGACCGCGAGGAAACTTGGCCGGACGACAAAGACGTCCGGCGAGCCGTCGAATGGTTCAAAGGTTTCTTGAAGCCCGGCGAGTGGAAGAAGAGACGCGACGCCGCTGCCAATCGCCTGTATTCCGCTTCGCTCGGCCGCATCGACCAGTCGGACGGGGGCCGTTACTTCGAGGAGGCTGTCAACCGGCGTTCAAAAATTTGCACGCCGGATAACACCAAAGAAGCCATCAATTGCCCGCAGCTTCGATGCCACAAAGTGGATCGGTCTTTACGTTGTAAATTGGGTTCCATTGGACCTGTACTTTGCACTTATAGTTGTACGATGCCTTCCCCCACTCCTTTTTTCGATCCTCGCCTGATCCAAGCGTATTCCAGGTATGATCGCCACTAACTCCGTTCTCTCTGAGAGCGATCGCTGCCAATTCTCCGCACCATTCGGCCTGGGTGTGACCGCCTTCTCGCCAGCCGGAACTTCCTTCCCGCTCCGCCGTAGACTGCCAATTGTTGATGCCGAATTCAGGCCGGACGCAGGTCTTAAAACTTACCTTCTTTTTGCATTGCAGTTCGATGGCAATCTTTGCCATATCGGCTCGACAGCTGATGACGTTGAAGCGATCCTGGGTTAGCTGATCGCGTACAGGCCCAACGTATTTGTCGATGCTGGCGTTTCCCTCGACTTTTCCGTCGATCTTTAGGAACGCGCTAATCCACTTGCTGATGGAAGCATCCGCATCGGCTTTGCCTGACAGTTGGGTGCGGGTACCTGCATTATTTAGTTCTCCGCAGAGCTTGACGGCGAAATTCGTCGCATCGTCCAGGCATTCGGCCCGAACACTGGTTGCCTGCACGATCAGAAGCGAAACCAGAGCAGACAGGAGAAGTTTCATGGCAACGATCCTCGGTATGGTTACGTTCACGGTAAAGTAGACGTGGGCGCGGTTGGCCGCAAATTCACCCCAGCCCCGTGCTGTCCGTTATCGGCGTCGACTAGCAATTGCACCCCGGCGCATGATGATCACATTGGACACTCTCTAAAGCCAAATAGACACTTTGAAAAATATCGCACAAGCTGCGATCTTCTGCTCGCAGGCATTAACTTTGCTGATCAAAACCAACTGCTCGGGTCCATTACGCGAAGAACTTTGCGGAATTCAGAGTTGCTGCCTCCTGCGATCTGATTGAAGACGGAATTTTGTCCGCCCCAAATCTGACCTGGATTGTTGATCATGCTATTTGAGCCGCCGAGCAACTGGCGCGGATTGTTGATCACGGAGTTGGGACCGCCGGTTACCTCGCCAACAGCTCGGATTGCCTTTACAATCTCATTGTTGGGCCCAGGGCCGTTTGTGAGATCGTTAAACGCATTTGTCAGCGTGAGGACAATCGTGTTGTTCTTGCCGAAGCAACTGGTGCCGATCCCGCCCTTGAAGCATTTGGTCAATTCGTTGATGGTCAGTTGGGTCGCGGTGCAGCCGGCGAAACCAATAGGATTTCCGCCCGTTTCGACTGCGCATTCGGCGGCAATCCGCCATTCCTCATTCATCGCTGGTCCTGCGGCGCAAAGAGCGAATGATGTTGCCCCAGAACTCGTTGTTGCACAGCTCACAACCCGCGCGGCGTCTGGCGGCAACACCGCGCCCGCGGCGCAGCCGGCCAATTGACTCTTGTCGCCGTTTGCGTTGGAGACACAGGAAAGAACCTGGCTTGTCTTGGCATCCAGGATGCCGTCCGCACAGTTTGCAATGAGCGAGCTGGCGCTCCGGCCAGAGGAGATGCAGGTGAGCACATGCTGGGCGGTTCGCACTTCGAGTTTGTCACCAAGCAGGCAAATCGCGATGTCGGTGGACGACTTACTTCCATCTCCGACGCAATTGACGGCACGTGCGGCATCGCCGCTAACCGCGGTCGCGGCGCAATTGGTCCAAACTCCCTTGCCCCCGGAGTTCATGCAATCGAAGAGCTGCCTGGCTTTTGCATAATCGGCTGAAAGGTTGCCGAGACAATCTGCAGAACCGGCTGCGGTGTTGGTCTTTGTCAGACAATCAGCCATCTTCTTTTGCGCGTCGGGCAAATCCGCGGTGACACAACCTGCTGCAGATGCGTAGCTACCGGCTTGCTTGACGCAATCGCGGATCTTTTCCGCCTTGGTTTTGAGCTCGGCACTGGGATTGCAGGCAAGGACGCTTTCGGCTGAGGGAGTTCCTCGGATGGCGCAGCCGACCTGTAGGGCTAGGTTGGGATCGTTGACCTTGTCCGTGAAGCACAGCAGACGGTCACCCTCGGTCTTCTTGCTGAAGCAGTCAATCAACGCCTTTTTGTCCGCGCTGATCGTCAGCATGACACAATCGGTGAAGGCGTTCTGACTATTAGTTGCGACGTTGCATCGCTCGATGTCGGTCTTGGTTGGCATCGCGGGAATATCTGCTTCCGAGAGCATCAGTGCACTCGTTCTTGTCAGATTACGTGCGGCAAGAGCGGAATCCAAGGCCGCTCTCCCGCTGACTGTGTCGGGATAGACTGGGCACTGTTGACCGAGTGCGCATCGCAATAGCGCTTTCGGAGTGATCCAAACGCCCGAGCAGAGAAACATCTGCTCGACTGTGACTAACCTGTTGTTTGACGCCCGTTCGTTGTAGCAAGTAAGTACCTTCTTCGCGGTTGCTACTTGGTCAAGTGGGCGCCGATTCGGACCCACAGCCTTGCGATCGGGTTGACGCACATCGGGAGCATCGAGCGGTCCGGATGCAACTGGCATCCAGCCGCTCAAATCGACGTGGTCGGGCATTCTCCAGACGACTGGAGTTAAGGTGATAGCAAGCGCACGGGCAAGCGCAGCACTCTGAGTTGCTCGAGCGTGGCTAACATAGGAAGCCAGCACGATCGTCCAATTATACTGTTCGGAATTCGGAGGGTACAGCGCGAAGGACTCAAAGGGAAAAGAACTTCTCAGGCGCTCGAAATGGGTGCGGGCGTCAGGTTCGGTCGTGCCGCTCGCCACGATCGTGAAGTAGGACTTGGTGGCCACGACCTGTTGTGGATGATCATTGAGTCGGCTTAGCGTGGCGGTCTTGGTCGTGGCCAACTTTGCGAACCGGTCCCGGTACTGGTCCATCAGGCAGGAACGCGCGACGAGCGCGTCCTTCGGCAACAGAAAGCCCATGTCTGGAATTGCGCATTTTGCTTCCAGGCTACCGGCCCAACGATTATGTTCTCGAACTAACGCGGAGCGCTCGGGTCCTGACAGGTCGTCTAGTTGTGCGGCGTAAAGCCTGCTTTCTTCTTCTTTGAGAGCAGCGATTTCAGCGTCGAAGCAGCTGAACATAGCGATGGGTCTCATGAGACCATCGCAGCTCTGGGCCGACGCCGGATTGTTAAATATCGAGATCGCCAAAAGAAAAGCACAAAGAAAATACATTGCGCGCATCGGTCAACCTCCGAGGTTCACGCAGCTCGAATGAAATGTCAAAAGCAATCAAAAGTAAAGTAGTTCGTTGCGATCTCAGCTTGCCTCATACGCGGCCAAGCGCCGTTTTCAGCACAACACGGCGATAACGCGATGGGCAGTTTTGCTCTTGTCCCCGTCTAAAACGGCGATGTACATTCCCTCGCCACATCCGCGGATGAGATGCTGACTGCGACATCATCTCGCCGGCACAGGGAGGACGATCATTGTCCCACCGCAAAACCTGAATTGGGAGTTATCGCGGCGCCTCGTTCAAGCTTAGCAGGCAGTGTTCCGCGGCTTCAAGCATCTGCACCACATGAAGCTGGCGGCCATCAATTTGTCCGACGATCCCGAAGCGTGCGGGACGTGGCTGGCCGCGCTGTCGCGGCTGCCGCTGGCGGACATTGTCGCCACGCGCACGGGGGAGATCCAGCTGACGGAGGAGAGCCTTGTGGACGGCCACCCTGGGCATCACCTTCGGCGACCCCCCCTCCTCGGAGGATGAAGCCTCGGCCTGCTGCATGGCCTTCACCGCGCGGGCCTGGCCCGGCTCGGGCTGGCCGATGCGGCCGGGAGCTTCCCCACCGCATTCAATTTCGGCATGCGATCGCGGCAGCGGATCCTGGGTGATTTCGGCGCATTGGATCCGTCAGGCTGGCGTTGGCCGGCGGCGGATGACGATGCGCGGACGGTGCATGCCGTGCTGCTGCTCTATGGACGGTCGGCGAGCGACTGCGGCGACCGGCTGCGACGGCATCTGGAGCAGCTCGGCGGCGCCGGCCGCCTTGGTCTACGAGACCGACACCCAGCCGACGGCGAAAGGCTTCAACTACGAGCATTTCGGTTTCCGCGACGGCATCTCGCAGCCGGTGATCCGCCGCACCGAGCGGTTTGCGCGCGGCGCCCTGCCGCGCGACGTCATGGCGCCCGGCGAGTTCATGCTGGGCTACCAGAACAATCAAGGCTTCTACCCGCCGACGCCGGTGGTGGCGCGGGAGCTCGATCTCGAGGATCAGCTGGGCTCGGTGCCCGTCGCCGCCGACAGCCGCTTCTCGGCGTTCCAGGATCCGCGTCCGCACGTGCGCGATTTCGGCCGCAACGGCACCTTCCTGGCGATCCGGGAGCTCCAGCAGCACGTCGAGGAGTTCGACGCCTTCGCGACCGCGCAGGCCGCCAAGGTGAGCGATCCGGATTGGGGCGGCGACGCGCCGCCGGCCTGGGCGGCCGATTGGATAAAGGCCAAGATGATGGGCCGCTGGCAGGATGGCGTGCCGCTGATCGATCGCCCGATCGGGCCCGTTCCGCCGCCACCAGGCGGTGCGCAGCCGCCGCAAGACGGCCCACCACCGTACCCGGTGCACGGTCGCCGCACGAGCCGCATGAAGACCGACGCCAATCTCGAGTTCGGCGTCGACGGCCCGCAGGGACTGTATTGTCCGTTCGGCGCGCACATCCGCCGCGCCAATCCCCGCGGCAGCCTGGCGCCGGGCGACGATTCGCAACTGATGATCACCAACCGCCATCGTCTGCTGCGGCGCGGCCGGTCCTACCAGAAGGGTAATGAAAAGGGCCTGCTGTTCATGGGCCTGTGCGCGGAGATTGAACGCCAGTTCGAGTTCATTCAGCAGTCCTGGATCGAGGCACCGGGCTTCGCGGGACTGACCGACGAGCCGCACCCGATCGTCGCGGTCGGCCCGCCCAGCCGCGCCACGCGCTTCACCATCCCCACCACCGCAGGCTCGCTCGTGCTGCGCGGCCCCGGCGGCTTCGTCACCGTCTACGGGGGCGAATACGCCTTTCTCCCTGGCCGCTCCGCCTTGATGTTCCTGAGCCGCCTGAACACGCGCAGCCATCGCGAACGCCTGCGCGCCACCGCAGCCTCGGCCGCCGAAGCCGCGCCGTGACAGCCACGCGATCGCGCGCTGATGTGCCACCATCAGCGCGATAGGCGCCGGCTTCATCCAGGCGCATGGCGACCGACCGATGACTAGGAGCAAACAGCGCCCTCACCGCAATCCGCGCTTTTTTTCGGCGCACCAGCTTTCGAGCAAAAAGCTTGTTGATAACTGCGCGACAGAACGACATGCCCCTTGATTTGCCCCTTGAACCAATCTCATCCGAAATAAGACAAATAAATCAAGCGGTCATGGATTTAGTTCGAATCCCTCCGAGCGCGCCATCCGGTCCTCCTCTGCCGGCTCAATATCCGGCCCAGCCGGTCGCACGTGCCCCTTGGCTCGGCCAGGCGGTCTCTGCAGGGGGGTGGAAAAGCTCAGCGAGGCGGCTATGAACGCCCGCGTTGCCGAGACTGCCAATATCCGAACGAAATGCGTTTCGAGCCGATCGAAGCCCCACAATGGGCGCGAAACCTGGATTGAGGGCCGGCGTGCCGAAGACCATCCGTCCCACTGTGGACAGCCGCCGCGCGTCGCCCCGGAGATCCGCGTGCGCCGAGCTTCGCGCCGCCGACAGAGATCCTGCGGCCACGTGAGATCTGGATTGCCTCCCGCCCCCGCGGTTCCTAGAACGAGACGAACAGATTTCCATCCTCTCGACGCAGCCGGATATTCCTCCAGCGTGAATGACCAGCGTTTCATCGGCTCGCTGACCGGCCTGCGCTTCGTCGCGGCCGCGACGGTCGTCGTCGGGCATGGTGCGCCATCATTGGCGCGTGGCGCGCTGCCGGAATTGATCGCCCAGGTCAGCAGCATCGGCATGACGATGTTCTTCGTGCTGAGCGGCTTCGTTCTCTGGCTCAATTATGCCAAGCGCTTCCAGTCACAATCGCTACGCTCCGCCTTGCGCGAATTCATGATTGCGCGACTCGCTCGGCTCTACCCGATGTACGTCGTTGTCGTTCTCAGCATCGTGACCTTTCTGATGATCGTCAGGGGCGTGTCCGCACCGTCCTTGGGATTCATTCTGACGATGACGCAAGCTTGGTTTCCCGTGCAGAACGGGACCATGCTGGTGGCGGTCGTTCCGCCGCTGCAGCACCTCTGGTCCATCAGCGTGGAGCTGTTTTTCTACCTCCTCTTCCCCTTCGTCTGCCTGCTGTTCTCCGGCGTCGACAAACTGAGGACGATGATTTGGATCGCCCTCGCGAACATTCTGCTGTTTGCCATGACCATCATTGCTTTCTTCACGTGGGGCGAGCGGGTGTTACAGGTCATAGCTCCGTCCCTCCAGCACGGCGGGATGCAGTGGCTCACTTATTACTCGCCGTTCCTGCACCTGTCGCAATTCGTCGCCGGGTGTCTTGCTGCCATGATCTATCAGAACCGCGCCGAAGCCGCGATCGGCAGTACAGAACGTTCCGGCGTTGCGATCATGTTCTATTCGGCGGCCGCGGGCCTCGCCTGTTCGCCTGTGCTGCTGTTCCTGGAGCCGCGCCTTCCGGGTTGGTCATTCTCGATCGAGCTTGCCGTGTGTCTCCTCGAGATCGTCGGATTTTCCGTCGTCTTCCTCGGGACCAGCCGCTATGGCCACGGTCGCTGGCTGTCATCCCGCGCCCTGGTGATCGGCGGGGAATGCAGCTATTCGATCTATCTGCTGCACCCGTTCCTGATCCGGCTCGCGATGCTCGGCAAGTCCGAAGATCCCGGCGCGTTGGAATTGATGCTTCGATTGGGGTTGTTCGTTGCCATCGCAACGGCCGTGGCATGGGTCACCTACGCGCTGATCGAGGCGCCATCGCGCTCATGGCTGCGCAAGGCGTTCCGCACCCGCCCGCCACGCGAGGTTCTCCATCCGAAGTCCGGCTAAGCTTGGACGACCGACCGGGGGGCGTGCGCCAGTGCCATGCTACCACCAGTTTAATCAGAACATTTTGCGCGAATTTAACACGATTGCAGCCACGCTCGGTCATCCAATCATGGCGTGAGATGCAGTGATGAAGATTCAGATCAAGGCGATGTGCGAAGCAAACGGCTCCCTCCTTGCCGCCACCAGCTACGACGACACCAATGACGACGCTCGAACCAATGCGGTGATTGCGCTGCTCGAACAGGTGCTGGCGCGTGCCGAGAGCACCGACGAACAACGCCTGTTCACGTTGGACATCGAAGCCCTGTCGCCCGAAGCGCCCCGCTCGTCGAGCACTTGAACGGAGCGGCGCCGAACGATCTGCGCCGCTGCTGAAATGCGGGGGTGGTCCGCCCTGAGGATCACCTGATGAGACACGCCTTCGCTCGTCTGCTCCATTTGAGGGCCGCTCCGCAGGGAGGTCTTGGCCGGGCGCCGGCAGGACACTCGTTCCAAACTGCCGCGCCAGTTTCCCAGCCATTCACCACACATCCGCCATTCGGCGCCACGTGGCAGCCGGGACCGCAGGAGTCGTTCGCCTGGGCGGGCTGAAGCCCCACCAGCAGCCCCGCGATCGGCAGCACCATCAAAAACTTCAATCTCATTTGCGCTCCATCCCGCTTCGAATTGCGAAGCGCAACAGAAACAACATCGCCCCTTCCGCGTTCCAGTGCTCGTTGCACTCCGCGCATGCTGCCTCGGCGCACGCGCGAGGGTTCATCAACCATCTCTGTGACGAAAGGCCGCGTCGCGAGCCGCGGAGCCGCCATCTTCCTTGCACGACAGGACCACAAGTCAGGCATCGAATTGGGCAGAGAATCAAAGGCGCGAGACGATTCACCATATGCGGAAGGCCGCTCGGTCCGGTAACCGGGCGCAAGGCGACAGTTACCACTTACGGCCCAAACAACAGCAAAGTCGGCACGGCCAAGACCATTGCAGAGAGCGGATTTAGGTTCAGAGCGAGAGCATCATTGCGGTCGAATTGACGCCTGCTCGTCCTGAATACGGCGGCGGCCTTCCGGAAGGACTGCCGAGTCGATGAGCATCTGCGGGGGACAAAGGATTGGCCGAGAATGAGGGAGCAACGGTCAACATGACGTCTCGTAAATTCACGGTGCGCGAAGCCATCGCCAGATCCTACCCGACCTGGGACTACGACATGGCCGACCGGCTGATCGCCTGGCTCGATCATTGTGGTTACGAGATCGTCGAAAAGAAGCAGCGCAGTCTTGCCCTGCATGCTGCCGACGAAGAGACCTCAGAGACCGTTGACGCATAAGGCCAGCCTCCGCTGTGGCTCTGCGGCGGCATTTCCAACGCCGGCAACCGAGCCTTTTGCGGCCAGCGGCAGGAACCGTCGCGTCACGCTTGGGTTAAGAAGACAGCCCCGAAAATTAGATGTGTTGAAGAATTTGCGTTCGATCAGCGAAGGAATCCAGGATGACTCGCAAGCTCACACCGCGCCAGGTCATTGCCCGCTCCTATCCCAGTTGGGACTATGCCATGGCTGACCGTCTCATCGCATGGCTCGATGAATGTGGTTATGAGATCGTGGAAAGAGGCTCGCAGCATACCGATGCGAGCCTGGTGCCCACCGAGCCGAAGTCCGCGCCGGAGGTCGCGCGGACCATGTAATTGCAGGGCGGCTGAAATCGAACGATCGATCAGGCCAGCAGCTGCTTCTCGATCTCGTAGACCGGGAGCTTCACCAGGTCCTTGTGGATCTCGCCGTGCAGCACCTTGCGCACGGCGTCGGAATAATCCGCCCGGATCATTCCGAGAGCCCGCGGTGACGCCACCATCGTCACAGCCTTGGTCTCGCCGCCCTGGACGGCGTGATGCAGGCGGTCCGCCAATTGCTTGAGGAAAGCGCGTTCGGATTGGTCATGCCAATCGGTCTGCTCGACCGAGCTCCGCATATGGCCGACGGACTGTTGCACTGATCCCGGGGCATCGGTTCCCTGTGCGCTGGTCCGTTCATTCACATGCTCATGGACTTCCTTGGTATGCAGGTTCGGAAACATGCTGTCTCCGATATTTTCGAGGATCAGCGCCTTGCGTCCGTCGCAAACCACGACCCAGTCACCGGTCCCTACCTTCATCTTGTCCATTGAGCTACTCCATCCTTGCCTCGCGCGATGCGCGAGCGCTTCGCTTGCTATTCGTCGTCGACACGGGGCCGTGGGCGTGACCATGTCGTGGGCGGCCAACCCAGACCGCGCCAAGGGCTTCCGCTTCAGCGCAGCCTCCGCATCTTCTGACACGGCGCCGGATCAAAGGCTTTCTTCGAAATCCTCCAGGGACAAGCCGAATTCGGACAAGGCCTCTTCCAGGTAATCGCCCAGCATCGGCGTTTCGATCAGATAAGTGGCCGTGCGGTTGTTGTGTGCCTGTGCCGCCTGGGCGCGCAGCTCATCCCAATTGTCGAGAGAGCCGTCGCCACGGCCGAGCCACATCAACGCGACCAGATCGATCTGTTCGTCGACATTCAGCCCCCTGATGAAGCTGACGAGCTCAGAGCGATCCGTGGTCGCGCCTCGGCCGCCGGTGCCAGGCGCGGAATCGTCGTCTGTCAGATCGGCCAGCAGCTCGGGTTCGGTGGCTTCCATCTCATATTGATGGATCTTCGTGACAACGAAGGCGACCTTCTCTGGCGAGATCGAGAGGTTGGGCGGGGTTGCGGTCATGCGGCGTCTCCGTAGGTCCGAGGGCAAACGCGCCTGGTCCTCATTGGAGATGACGCTAGGCGCTCTGAAGCGAGCGCACTTTGCGCAAGATCAAGGCAGTCTGGCGGCGCGTACACGCCCCTGGCGACCAATCAGCGATCGCGCTCGGCAGCGACCAGCCGGCATCGGAAGCGTCTTACCAGGTCGAATTGAACAGTCCGAAATGCGGCTGTTGCGCCACCAGAATCATGGGTTTGCCGGGATGCGTCTTCGCAACCTTCCGCTTCTTGGCGTCTGCCGGCCTGGCTGCGGTTTCGGAGCTCTTCATCGCGCGCGCCGGCGGCTTCTCGACCGCGGCTGCCGTGGGCGCCTTGGCCTCGGCGACATTCAGCTGCGCATAGGCGTCGCGGGCAGCGGTCTTCGCGGGTTGAGCGGTGGCCACAACCGCCGACGGCTCGACCGTCGCAACTTTGGTTTGGGCTGGCGTCGCAATTGACGTATCGATGACGATCCGCTCCGGCCACTTCCGGGTGGATTGGATACGAACCGGCGGCAGATCCGCTGCGGAGGTCAGGCTGGCTGGAAGAGGTACGCTGGGAAGCACCGCGTCCGCGAGGACCAGCAGCGCGAACAAAGTTCCGCCGACAAACAGAAAATAACGCAAGATAGGCATAATTTACCGCTCCGTCGGCGCGCCCTCGGCCGACTATCCACCTAACGGAGGACCATGGAAGTATGTTCCCGGGCAAACCGACAGGTTCAAGCACCGCCGGAAACTAGCGCGACATAATTAGATTTTCGTCGCTGCAACCAGCGCGCATTTTGCCGAGCTGACGTTAACGTTGACAAATCCAACATGGACCCCCACGAAGGTCCGGCGGCCCCCTGGCTTCACTAGGCCGGGGACGACACGCCTTCGCGCGGTGAGCGGTCCGCCGTCATCTCTGCCGAAAGCGCAGTTGATCTCAACATCCTTGATCGCGAATGGGTGGGTATTCCGCAGCGTGAAGGTGACGAGCGCCCGCGATCCCAATCCGCCCCGCCGCCACGACTGGGAGCTGATCCGAACGCCCGACAGGACGGATGAATCCTGCAAGCCGGGCTGCGCGGCCGAGGTGAGTCTCGCATTGGCGTCCAAAACGCTGCCGCCTGGGGTGGCCGCTGACGACAGCGGCGAGCCGATGCTCGTGCCGGAGCCGCCCGCACCAACCGTCACCGCCAGCGGCAAGCCGTGCAATGTCCCTGCCCCGTCCTCATCACCCGCATCGGCGTTGCTCGCCTGATCCGACGTGAGCGGGGCAAGGCCGACATCGGCGGTCTCAGCGTCATCGAGGGACATCATCAGCAAGCCCGCCGCCACGATCACGCCTGCGAGCGCGGCAAGGCCGAGCAACGCCGGTCTCCAGGGAACCTGCGGTGCAATTTGCCGAGTAAGCACCGGCGAGGTCGCACGTCGCAGCAAAACAGAAAGACCCACGCTCATGTCCGCCCCATGGCTGCCGGTCAGGACTCTGAAACTTTCAATCTGCAAACGTCGGCAGAGTTGCACGCAAAACCGACATTTGGAGGGCTGGCCCCGGCCACCGGTTCGATGACCGGACCGGACTGGCGCAGCCGAGGTCGAGCCGATAAACATCGGGATCGTTGCCGATGCAGCAGCTACGCTGCTACGTCCAAAGACGTTTCACTTTTTGAGAGATCTCGACGATGTTGAATGTCACCTGGGACCATATTCACCTCCGCAGCCCGGACCCTGAAGCCACGGCCAACTGGCTGCATGACGTTCTCGGCGGCGAGATCATTCGCAATCCCGGCCGCATCGATGTCAGGCTGGGCGGCGCCAGCGTGTTCATCGCCAAGGTCGAGCCCGGTGACGGCGTCCATGAGCCCCCAAAGACACCCTATCAGGGCCTCGATCATTTCGGTCTCACCGTAACGGACATTGACGCCGCCGCCGCGGCGCTGAAGGCCAAGGGCGTCACCTTCACGACCGAACCGACCACGATCCGTCCGGGCGTGCGCATCTGCTTCATCCGCGGCCCTCAGGGTATTTCCATCGAGCTGTTGGAGCGCGACAGGAAATACACCTGAGCCGCGGCACATCGCTAAGTCATGCTGCCGGGCATGAAGCAGCGGATCGAGAGGCCCTGATAGCCCCGCATCGGCCAGACCATCGTGCGGCCGACCCGGTTGGGCTCGGTGATGACGGCCTCGTCGGGCACGTCGAGCCATTCGCCTTCGATGCGCACGCGGTAATGGCCATTTCTGCTTTCCCAATCGACGTCGCTGACGGCGCTGCCGTCAGCATCGGAGCAACAGGGACCCTTTCCGCTTCGCAGCCCATCGAACCAGGCCTTCAACTCCGGCGACGAGTTCGCGTATTGACCGCGGTCGCGCGCCAGCCCAGGTGGCGCGGAAAGTGCGATCAGCAGAGCTGCCCCCGTCATCTGGATGGGAGGCGTCCTGCACTTGTCCCGCCATCGCGCGCGGCGCGTCGTCCCGGGCTCAATTCGATGCGGCTCATGGCCGCCTGACACGATCCATTTGCTCATTGCCGTCTGGTCCATCTGCTCTTGCACCACCCAAGGGTGCGCGGATGGCGATGCATCAACCGGGCCAGTTTGCGATTCGATCGCGGCTTCGTGAGAGTCAATCCGGGGTCTTACGCAGGAGATCGAGGTCGATCGGCCTACTCGGCCGCCTGCTCCAGCGGCGCGACACGCGGCAGGACGATCTGGATGCGCGTCCCCGCCCCGGGCTCGGACTCGAGATCGAGCCGTCCGCCGAGACGATTGGTGACGATGTTGTAGACGATGTGCAGGCCGAGGCCGGTGCCGCCCTGATCGCGCCGCGTCGTGAAGAACGGATCGAAGGCGCGGCGCCGGACGTCCAGGCTCATGCCGCAGCCATTGTCGGAGAAGATGATCTCGACATTGTCGCGTCCGGACTCGCGGGCCTGGATCTCGATCGTGCCTCCCCGGCCATCCGGGAACGCATGCGCGACGGCGTTGAGGAAAAGGTTGGTCAGGACCTGGCCGTAAGGGCCGGGATAGCTGTTCATCACCAGATCGGGCTGGCAGTTCACGTTCAGCGTCAGGTTCTGCTTGCGCAGGCCTGGCCGCAGGCTCAGCATCACCTGCTCGGTGAGATCGGCGAGATCGAAGGTCCGCTGGTCCGAATAGTTGCGGTCGGCCGCGACCTGTTTGAACGACTGGATCAGCTCGGCCGCACGATTGAGATTGGCGACCAGTTGCCCGGCCGCGTTGCGACTGGTCTCGATGAACTCGTTGAGGCTCGAGCGGCGCAGTTCACCGCGGCTCACGGCCTCGCTGAAGCGCTCGGTCTTGCGCTCGAGCGCGGAGGCCACCGTCAGGCTGATGCCGACGGGATTATTGACCTCATGCGCGACGCCCGCAACCATGCGCCCGAGAGCGGCGAGCTTCTCGGCTTCGATCAGCGAGGCCTGCGTCTCGCGCAGGTTCCGGAGCGCCGTTTCGGCGGCCTCCTTCGCCTTGCGCATTTCCAGCTCGCTTTTTTTGCGTTCGCCGATGTCCAGCGCCACCGTGACGATCTTGTCGACCTCGCCATCGGCATCCAGCAGCGGCAGCTTGTTGACCAACCATTGCCGCATCACGCAGCAGGAATCGAGGTACTCCTCTTCGTAGAATCCGAGGCCGGCCTTGGTCGCCAGCACGCGCTTGTCGTTCGAGTCGGTCTTGCTGGCGCCGTAGCGCGACATCAATTCGCCGGTGGTGCGGCCGAGCGCATCCTCCGGCTCGACATTGAAGATGCCGGCCATGTAGCGGTTCATCAAGACGTAGCGCAGCTCGCGATCCTTGACGTTGATCACCGCCGGCACCGTGTCGATGACCTGCTGCAGCAATCGGCGGCCTTCGGCGATGGCCGTCTCGGCGCGCTTCTGATCGGTGATGTCGCGAACGACGCCTTCGTAGCGCAGCACCTCGCCGCTCTCGTCGCGCACGACGGTGGCGCTGTCCGACAGCCAGCGGATCTCGCCATTGCGCCGCCGCACCTGGTACTCGAACTCACGCACCATGCCATCGCGCTGCATCAGCTTCTGATAGCGCTTGCGCGCCAGCGGGTGCACATAGATGGTGTCGGCGATGTCGCTCACGCTCTGGATCAGATCGCTCGCCGAATCGTACCCCATGATCCGCGCCAGCGCCGGATTGGCATTGAGCACGAGCCCGCTCGGCGTGGTCACATAGATGCCGTCGATCGAAGCCTCGAACAGCTTGCGATAGCTCTCCTCGGCCAGCCGCTGCTCGGCCAGCGCGCGCACCGCCGCCTCGCGCGCGGCGTCGGCGTCCTGCAAGGTCTGTCGGAACACCTCCGCGGCGCGGGCGATGTCGCCGATCTCGTTCTGCACGTCGGTCTGCGGAATCGCCGTCGACTTCTCGCCTGCGGCCAGCGCCCGGATCGAGCGAGCGATCGAGGCCAGCGGCCGCACCGTGCGGCGAACCACGAAGGAGGCGGCGAAAATGCCGATCAGAACCCCGGCCGTGCCGAAAATGATGCTCTGCCATTTGGTCTCCGCCAGGGTGCGGGCGAAGTCGCGCGCCAGGACCTTGCCCTGGCTCGCGCTCAGCGCCCGCAGCAGCTCGGTGACGCGGCCGATCAGCCGGCCTTCGATGCCCAGCACCTCCTTGTCGAGCCGCGCGATCTCGTCCTCGGTGCCGGCGATGGCGATGATCGCCTCGGCGTAACGATCCGCTGCCGCGCGCAGCGCCTTGTCCTGGATCGGTGTCGCGCGGATGCTGCGCGCCGCCTGCTCGGCGCCGGCCGGATCGCGCGCCAGCAGCGCGGCGCCGATCTGGTTCTGCACCTTGAACAGCGCCCGCGCGGTGTCGCGCTCGGTCACGCCCGCGATCGCCTCCTCGAAGCCTTCGCGCGCCGCCGGCAGGCCGGACAGCAACTCGGCGCGCTGTGCGATCAGCGCGCTGATCCGGTCGATACCCTCGCGATAATTGCTGAGCCGCTGCGCCACGCCGTCGATCGTCGCCTGCTGCTCCGGCGCCAGCTGCAGGCGCGTCTTCTTCAACAAGGCGCTGAGCTCGGTCGCCGCCTCCATGACGCGGTCGGAGCGCGAGGCTGGATCCGTGACGAAATCGCGCGCCGCGAGCCGCAGCTCGTTCATGCGCTGATCGATCTCCTCGGCGAGATCGCCGACGCCCTGCAGCCGCTGCAGCTCGGCAAAGGTGGAATCGATGTGGCGAATGGCGATGACGCTCGCCATGCTGGTGGCGGTGATCACGGCGAGCAGCAGCAGAAAGCTGCCAAAAATCATCCGACCGATCGTCATCGATCGGAGCGAACTGCAGGCGGTGCCGAAATCAACTGGTTTACTCATGGGTCCGGTGCTCGGAACCGCAATATATACGAGCCGCGATGCGGCCAACTGAACATATCAGGAACAGAACCGATCCGCACGCACTCCGCAAGACGAAAAATGGCGTGTGCGGTTAACCGGCCGCACCGAATTCGAAGATCTCCCCATCATAGCCGGCCTCCGGCGGAATGCGCAGCTGCCGGCCGCCATCCGCGGTCTTGGTCATGACCGGCATGACGGTGACGATGTCCATGTCCCGGGCCGCCGCGAGTGCATCCGCCACCGCCGGCTGCTTGCCGAGCCGGATCAGGTTGCGGGTCGTCGGGAACGGCAGCTTGAAACGGCCATCCTCGCCGCCCGCGAGCGCCTCGCGCGGCGAGACCCAGACCGAGTCGGTCGATTCCCGGCCGTCATGGGCGCCGAGGTGGTCCGGCGGCGCTGCCGCCAGGAAGAACCAGGTGTCGAAGCGCTTCGGCATCCCCTCCGGGGTGATCCAATGCGCGTAGGGCACCAGCGCATCGAGCGCCAGCACGAGGCCATGGCGCTCGAGCACTTCGAGGAAGCTGACCTTGCCTTCGCAGAGCGGCAGCCGGTGCGCGGCCTCGATCTCGCGCGCCGCCGCCGCATCGATCAGCGCGCCAGAGCCCCTGGCCCGCGCTAGCAAGATGCCGCTTTCCTCGAACGTCTCGCGGATGCCGGCAATCCGGAAGCCGAGCGCCTCGGCCTGAACGGCATCGCCGCCGGCATAGAGTTCGGGCATCCCGGCAATCTCGCGGTCGCCCTTGTCGACGCTGCCGCCCGGAAACACCAGTGCGCCCGAGTTGAACTCGATCTGATGGTGACGCACCATCATGAACACCTCGATCTCGCGGGCGGCTGCGTTGTCGCGCAGCAACAGCACGGTCGAGGCGGGACGGACGGCGGCAATGTCGGCCATGGTCACTCCGCGGCGCTGGCGTGGGGTTGCAGATTGGCCCGGGCATCGTAGCGTGCGACCCGCGACAGGAGATAGTCGACCTCGGCCTTGGCTGCAGCGCTGATGCCGGAGGCCGGCTTGCGCTGCGCCGCGGAGGCGATAGCGCCGCGCTTCTGCAGCACGTATTTGCGCACGGCGAGCCCTGCCCCCGGCTGCTGCTCATAGCGCACCAGCGGCAGATGCGCATCGAACAGGTCATGCGCGGCATCGCGTTTTCCGGCCTGCGACAGCTTGACGACATCGACCAGCATTTCCGGGAAGGCATAGCCGGTCATGGCGCCGTCGGCGCCGCGCTCCATCTCAAAATCGAGGAACAGGCCGCCATTGCCGCACAGGATCGACAGCGGCCGCAACGACCCGTCCTTCTGGAACGCACGCAGCGCCGAGATCTTCTCCAGGCCCGGCCAATCCTCGTGCTTGAGCATCACGCAGGAGGCGCTATCCATGACGATCTTGCGGATCACGGCCGGCGTGAACACGACCTGCTGGGTCAGCGGATAGTCCTGCAGCACCCAGGGAATGTCCTCGCCGATCGCATCCTGCGCCTGCTTGAAATAGCCGGTGATCTGGTCGTCGGTGCGCAGGCTCGGCGGCGGGGCGATCATGACGCCGGCAGCGCCCGCATCCATCGTGGCCCGGGCCAGCGCGCGCATCGTCGCAAAGCCGGGCGAGGACACGCCGACGATGATCTGCAGGTTTTTCGCGCGCTTGACGAAACGGATGGCAACCTCGGCGGATTCAGCCGCATCGAGTTTCGGTGCCTCGCCCATGATGCCCAGCACGGTAATGCCGTCACAGCCCGCCTCGGCGTAGAAATCGACCAGGCGGTCGATCGAGGCCTCGTCGATGCGGCCGTCATCGTGGAACGGCGTCGGCGCGATCGCGAAGGTGCCCTTGGCGGCGGCGGTGAGTTTCATCGTCAGCTCTCCAACATCTCTGGTCTCAGTCCGGGTTTGCGCCAGGCGCAGGCCGGAATGACCATCTGAATACATCAAAACCGCCGGGCGGACTTTTGAATGTCGGCCTCCGAAAAGAATATCTCCTCTGCATGAACAGCGATGTCCTCGGGCCGCCAGGCCGAGGATGGCGGCTTCCAGCCGTCCATTTCCATCATGCGCAACTCGCGCACGCCGCGCGGGCCGGAGACGCCGAGCACCTTGCCGGTCTGATCGCCGGAGAGGTGGCTGACCATATACAGCACCGCCGGCGCGATGCCTTCGGGCGTCAGTGCGGCGCCCGGATTTTCCTTGTAGCGCGGCAGGTCGGCGGTCATCCGTGTCAGCGCGCCCGGCGCCAGGGTCCACACCCGGATGTTGTACTTGCGGCCCTCCACCGCCAGCACGTTGGACAGGCCCCAGATACCGCCCTTCGCCGCGCCGTAATTGGACTGGCCGAAATTGCCGATCAGCCCGGAGGTCGAGGACGTGTTGACGATGACGCCGCCGCCATTGTCGCGCATCCAGCGGAACACCGGCAAGGTGCAGCAGAAAGTGCCTTTGAGGTGGACCTGGATCACCTTGTCCCAATCGGCCTCGCTGGACTTGGCAAAGGTCTGGTCGCGCAGGATGCCGGCATTGTTGACCAGAATGTCGGCGCGGCCGAAATGCCGGATCGCATCGTCGAACACCGACTGCCCGCCGGCCATGGTCGAGATGTCGGCGCCATTGGCGACCGCACGGCCGCCCTCCGCCATGATCGCGGCCGCCACCTGCCCGGCCATCGACAGATCCGAGCCGGACCCATCACGCGGCCCGCCGAGATCGTTGACCACCACCGCCGCGCCCTCGCGCGCGAACAGCCTTGCATAGGCCTCGCCGAGGCCACCACCAGCGCCGGTGATCAGCGCCACCTTGCCGTCGAGCAGTCCCATGTGTGCCTCCGCAGAGCTGTTTGTTCTTCTCCGTCATGGCCGGGCTTGACCCGGCCATCCATCTCATGAGGAGGCATCGCGTGGATGCCCGGGTCAAGCCCGGGGCATGACGACAACAAACAGGCGAGCCTCACATGCCAAGCATCATCCGAGCACGGTTTTGCCGTTCTTGATCACGGTGACGTTGCGCGACTTCACGCGCGCCTCGAACGAGATCACATGGCCGTCCTTCCACAGATCGACCGTCACGGTCTCGCCGGGAAACACCGGCGAGGAGAACCGCGCGGCATGCTGCCTGAACGCCGAGGCATCATAGTCGGCATAGGTCTGCAGCACGGCGCGGCAGGTCAGGCCATAGGTGCACATGCCATGCAGGATCGGGCGCGGGAAACCGGCGCGGCGCGCAAACTCGGGATCCGAATGCAGCGGATTGCGGTCGCCGCACAGGCGGTAGATCAGCGCCTGGTCGGGCCGCGTCGAAATCTCGACGCTGCGATCGGGCGCGCGGGAGGGCACCGGATGCGGCTCCGGGATGCCGCCGGAGGGACCGCCAAAGCCGCCATCGCCACGGGCGAAGCGCGAGGCCACCAGGGTCGCCAGCGGCGCACCGCTCTCGTCGCGCAGGATGGTCTGATGGCGAATGACGGCGCCCTTGTCCTTGCCCTTGTCGGACACCGCCAGCACCGAGGAATCGGCGGTGATCTTCGCTGCCACGGCGAGCGGCTGATGGAACGTGATGTCGCGCTCGCCATCGACGACCAGCACGCGGTTGAGCTTCATGTCACCCGGGCCTGCGCCCCAGGCAGCGACCGAGGCGAAGGTCGGCACCACCTTCAGCGGCCGCGGCTCGGCGGTGGCCTCGTTGACAAAGGCAAGCTCCCTTTCATCCATCGGGTCGGCGCCCATGCCGATGCCATAGGCGTACAGCATCACCTCGCGATCGGTGTAGGCATATGGCTGCCCCATCGCCTTCATGGCCATCAGCTCATCGTAGTTGATCGGCATGTTGTTGGTGTCCTCCCGGAAACGCATTCTTCGTAGGGTGGGCAAAGCGAAGCGTGCCCACCATCTTCATCGCGGTAGAACGGTGGGCACGGTGCTCCGCACCCCTGCCCACCCTACGATGTCATGCCTCTCCCATGACTCGTGGCACTCGCCGCTCGATCCCACCGTCATTGCGAGCGAAGCGAAGCAACCCAGAGCTCCGCCCGCGACTCTGGATTGCTTCGTCGCTTCGCTCCTCGCAATGACGCGGGGCTGCATCTCTTCTCCTCACCTACACCGGCGTGAAGAACGGCAGCGGGGCTCCGTCGGTCGGCTTGAACACCACCTTCACCTTCTGGCCGATCTTCAAGCTGTCGAGATCGCAATCGACGAAATTGGTCTGCAGCGATGGTCCTTCCTTCAAGGTGACGTAACCGATCGCATACGGTCCTGTCGGCGACTTGCGCATGATCGAGAACGTGTAGATCTCCCCCTCGCCCGCGCTCTGCTCCCATACGGTCTGATCAGAGAAGCAGAACGGGCAGATCGAGCGCGGAAAGTAGTGCGCCTCGCCGCAGGCGGTGCAGCGCTTGATCAGGAACTTGCCCTCGGCGGCGGCATCCCAGAACGGCTTGGTCTCGGGATTGGTGATCGGGGCCGGCAGTTTCTTCGCTTCAGACATCACACGCGCTCCAGAATGCAGGTCGAGGCGGCGTGGCGCACGCCGAGCAGGCCACCGGTGCCGTGGGCGATGGCGAGGTCGCAGTTTTGCACCTGGACCTTCGGATGGGCTTCGCCGCGCAATTGGCGCACGGCCTCGATCACCTTGGTCATGCCGCCGCGATTGACCGGATGGTTGCTGCAGAGCCCGCCGCCATCGGTGTTGAACGGCAGCTTGCCGACGCCGGAGATGAGGTTGCCGTCGGCGACGAACTTGCCGCCCTCGCCTTTCTTGCAGAATCCGAGATCCTCGAGCTGCATCAAGACCGTGATGGTGAAGCTGTCATAGATCGAGGCGTATTTGATATCCTTGGGCGTCACGCCCGCCTCCGCGAAGGCGCGCGGGCCGGACCAGACGCCGGCCGAATAGGTCAGGTCGAGATCCTTGCCGCCGCGCGGCCCCTTCATGGCCTCGCCATGGCCGATCAGCCGCACCAGCGGCTTCTTCAGGCTCTTGGCGATGTCAAGCGTGGTCACGATCAACGCGCCGCCGCCATCGGTGACGACGCAGCAATCCATGCGATGCAGAGGATCGGAGATCATCGGCGAGTTGAGGACGTCCTCGACCGTGACAACCTCCTTGAGCATGGCATGCGGATTGTACTGCGCGTGATGCGAGGCAGCGACCTTGATCCAGGCGAGTTGCTCCGAGGTGGTGCCGTAATCGTGCATGTGGCGCATCGCACACATGCCATAGGCGTTGTGCGTGGTGGCGCCATAGGCCAGCTCGAAATCGGCCTCAGCGCCGGCGGCGCGCGGCGGCATCGGCCCGGTGCGCGGCTTGCCGGCGAGCGTGATCAGCGCAATCGAACATTTGCCGGCTGCTATCGCTTCGGCCGCGTGCCCGACGTGAATGAGATAGGAGCAGCCGCCGGTCTCGGTGGAATCGATGTGCCGAACCTTCAGGCCCAGATAATCGACCATCGGCCAGGCGCCGCCCGGCGCATCGCCGGCGCAGAAATAGCCGTCGACATCCTTGGCGCTGAGCCCGGCATCCTCCAGCGCGCCCTTGGCCACTTCGGCATGCAGCTGCGCGGTCGATTTGTCGGGTGCGTGCCGGGTCGGATGCTCATAGATCCCGGCAATGTAGGCCTTGCCCTTGATGGTCAATTCCGTCTCCGCTTCCTGTCGTTTCGTCCCGAATGGTTGGAGATTTTTTGGACCCTCGCACGAGCCTTGGCAAGCGCGGAAAATATTCCGCGCGGTGGAGATGAGCCGTGGTCTTGCCCTTCACTCCGCTGTCGTCCCAGGTCAAGCCCGGGACGACACCGGTGATGACGCGCGATCTTGCCCATATCGAACTACGCATGACCTCGCATTCCCGCGGCAGACACTGCCCGGGTCATGCTGCTCTCGCTCACCCTCATCAAGTCGGAGGGCGCAGGGAAGGCCAGGCGTCGGCTGACGCCTGCGGCCCGCCTGCTGAGAAAAAATGCAGGCGGCAGGTACCACAGGTGCAGCCGGAACAACCGGCCTTCCCTGCGCGACGGTCTTCACGCTTATACGCAGTCTGCCTGGTGCGCCGGCCTGTTGGCCACCATTCGCGACAATGCGCTTCAGCGCACTGCGCGGGACACCAGCATCGGGGTGTCGGCACGCTGCGACTTCACGTCCACGCCCAGCCGTTCGTCCGCGCATCCGTGTAGGACACGCTGCGGCTCGATCGCGGCCATCGCTCCCCGCCTCGCGTGTCGTGACGATCGCGCGCAACGCCCCTTCCGAGTGAGGCGGGATCGGCGCAGTAGAACACGATTTCTGTTTTTCGTAAAGCGCCATCTGCCCGACGGGCAGTTGGCTGCGCGACGCGACGCTGGCGTCAGTCAAGACTGGGCCCCGCGCTCCGCCGGCATGCGACGACCCGAAGTTGCAGAAATGGCCGACGTGTCTTTCTTCATGAACCCAATCCGGGCTCAGCCCGACAACTTGAGGCAGGCTGCCATACGAGCCGCCGACAGCCAAGACCGATCGCCGAACGGTGTTCGACGATGCCGCATCGTGCATGCCAGCTGCGCGACCGTCGGGTCGCTCAACGTCGAAAGTTCGAGCCCCGCCGCTCCGGCTCGATCTCATCTTCCGTTGCTGAAACACAGTTCCGGCCGATCACGTCATCTACCGACAGGAGAGAGCAATGCCGAGGACGATCCGCAAATTCTGGGGTCCGATGAAGGGCCGCGCGACGCTCAACTTCAACTGGCCACTTATCAACCACGATTCCGTCGTGCTGATCACGGCAGCCGAGTATCAGACGACAACGCCCCCCAGCAACGAGCACCGCTTCATCGGCGCCGCCAACATCACGGTCGAGAACATTGCCCCGCACGGACCACCCTTCGATCCCAACCATGGCGTGACCTTCGTGGTGAAGGTCGATTGGGGCAGCCCGCTGCCGATCGTCACCGACATCACCGTCCTCGACAATCCGCCCATCGAAGTGCAGCTGTAGTTTCTTGATCGAACCAGGAACAGGCACATGCCCCGTACGATTCGAAAATATTGGGGAGCGTTCCGTGGCCGCGAGACGCTCAATTTCAACTGGCCGGCGATCGACCACGACTCCGTCGTTCTGGTCACCGCCTCCGAATACAACGCCCAGCACGCCCGCTTCATCGGAGCGGCATCGATTACTGTATCGAACATCGCGCCTCACGGCCCGCCCTACGATCCGAACCACGGCGTCACTTTCGTGGTCAATGCCGACTGGGGCTCAGCCATCAACGTCGTCACCGACATCACCGTGCTCGACGCCAAGCCGCTGGAGGTCCAGACTTACCTGCCACCGCGACCTAACAATATGGGACTGCGCATGCAGTACCAGGAATCCAATGAGTGGTGCTGGATGGCCGTCGCGACCAGCATCAACCATTTCTATAATCCGGCAAGCACCTGGACGCAGTGCCAGATCATGACGGTGGTGGGGCATAACATCAACGGCTTCCCCTCCAACACGAGCGCATGCCCCAGCGCGCAGGTGCTCAGGGACCACCCGGCGCTCGCCAAGGCCCTCGCGAATCCCTACGACAAGGCAGTCGAGTTCATCCTCGACGACGCCGCCTATGGGATAGATCGCCGCTATCTGAAATCCGGCGGCGTGACCGATCCACTGAAGGTCACCGGCAATTTCGACAGCTATCACGGCGCCGACGTCAGCCTCCAGCAGATTGCGGCCCAGATCAATGCGGGCCGGCCGATCGCGGTCGACATCACCTGGCGTGACAACTCCGGCTCACACGTGGTGGCGATCGCCGGGGTGCTCGGGGACAGCCTGCTGATCCTCGACCCTGCCAATGGCGAATCCGTGGTCCGGTTCGGCGACTTCCCGGGGACCTACTTCAACGGCGCCAAGCTGGACGGCTACACGTTCACCAAACGATAGCGCGCCCAAGGTCGCAACGAGCGGCAGATAGGTCCGTGGCGTCCATCGATCGAGGACGTGCACTCATCGCACGTTCGATCGCATTGCTCCTGAGCAATGCGATCAGCACGACAATCCAGAGCTGCCCAAACTCTGGATTGCTTTGTCACGAAGTCCGCCCTCGAGGTTCGCCGATTGCGAGATCGGGGGATCCTCTCGATGCGGACGAACTGCCCTCGCAACACGGTCGATGTCGATGCAGTGATCAACCAGCTCAAACAGCGCAATTGAGCTTGCGAGTGTTGGCATCTCTCCTCCGTCCCGTGACCGAAATGTCCCGGACGTCACTCGGGTCACCCCGCGTCAGCTCAAATCGCGCAAGCGGCGTCACGGAACGAAGCGCGTGACCGGCCGTTGCCCCTGCGCTGCATCATTTCCCGGATCCTCCGGCTGTCATGCACGCCTTTCCATGAGGGCAGATCATGACCGCAGCCCGGACCACGGCACGTGCACTGGCAGCATCAACGCCGAGCCTCCTTGCCAGCCCAGTTCCATCCTTGAGGCCTCTGGCGCGTCGCGGCAAGTCGCTGTCCAAGACTCATCCCTTTCTGCTGGCAGCAGCAGCGACCACGGCCGCCTTGGTCGTCACCGCCCTGTGGCGGTTGCGCTGGCCCTCGAACATCCCGCCATGGTCAAGGGCATGGTGCTCGCCTCCGGCTATTACTATCCGACCTTCCGTTCCGACGTGGTGGCAGGATCCGCTCCCGCCATTCCGCTGCTGGGCGACATTCTGCGCTACACGATCTCTCCCCTGATCAGCCGCATGATGTGGCCGCTGCTGATGGCCAAGCTGTTCGGTCCCCGGTCGGTGCCGGCCAAGTTTGCCGGTTTTCCGAAGGAACTGGCGGTCCGCCCGTCGCAGATCCGCGCCTCCGCCGCAGAAGCCGCCCTCATGATTCCCGATGCATTCCGCTTCAGGAAGGCCTACGGTGACTTGAAGATGCCGGTCGTGATCGTTGCCGGCGACCAGGACCGCCTGATCGATATCGACGCGCAATCCCGGCGTCTGCATCAGGCTATCAGCCACAGCACGTTTCGCCGGGTTCGCGGCGCTGGCCACATGGTTCATCAGACGGCGACCGAGGCCGTCATGTCCTCGATCGACGAGGTGGCCGCAGCGGCCTAGCCCGAAGGGCTGCCGCCGCACCGCGCGTCGCGGGCGCGGAGGCCGCGACGACAAGGGGGAGCGATTGTGATGCCCGCCGAGGGCGCGAGCATGCCAGTCTGGCACGAAAAGCATCTGCGCGCCGCAACCAAAGCGGCTGGCGTCGCCCTGTGGTCGTGGAACGTCGACACCGACGCCATCACGATGGATGAGCGTGCCTATGAGCTGTGGGAGGTGTCCAAAACCCACGGCCAGATCACGTTCGAGGTCCTGTCGCGGAACATCCATCCGGCCGATCTGGAGCGGGTGAGATCGGCGTTCTCCGCGACGCGATCCATCGTCGGCGCCTATGAGATCGATTTCCGCATTCTGGCTGATGGCGAGGTCCGCTGGATCTCAGCGCGCGGCCAAGGCGATGACGCCGACATCGCCGACCGGCTGATGTTCGGTATCTTCCTCGACGTGACCCAGCGCAAGCAGGCCGAAGAAGCCAACGAGCTGCTGGCGGGCGAGATGAGCCACCGGGTCAAGAACCTGCTGACGATCGCCACGGCACTGACGCAGATGACGTCGCGCACGGCGGCGACGAAGGAGGACATGGCCCATGATCTCGCCAGCCGGTTGATCGCGCTGGGCCGTGCGCAGGACCTGATCCATTCAAGGCCAGGCCGGACGAGCGCTGCGGCCCTGCTCGGCGATCTCGTCTCCGTGCTGCTTGCCCCTTACGACGAGAAAGGCGCCAGCGTCCGCATCCGCGTGTCGGTGCCCAAGATGAATGTCGGAGAACGCTCGAGCACGACATTGGCACTGGTCATCCACGAGCTCGCGACCAACTCGGCGAAATACGGCTCGCTGTCGGTTTCGAGCGGCACGCTGGACGTGTCGTGCAGCGCGCATGACGACGAAGTGGTGATCATGTGGACCGAGCGCGGCGGGCCGCCGAAGTCGGCCGACACCACCGAAGGCTTCGGCAGCAAACTGATCCATCGCAGCATGAGCGCCCAGCTCGGCGGCACCATCGCCTTCGACTGGTCCGCCGAAGGCCTCGTCGTGACGCTGCGCATGAGCCGGGAGCGGATGGCGAATTGATGCGTCTGGCGGGCTCGTGGCGCTTCGCTCATGCGGACGCCGACTCTCGGCGAGCGCAGCGAAGCGATCCAGGACGTCACGAGGACTCTGGATTGCTTCGTCGCTCCGCTCCTCGCAATGACGGAGAGGCCAAGCCCTACTCCGCCGCCATCTGCCGTGGCGCGGGCGGCGGGCTGGCGAGGTCGGCGGCGAGCTGGGCGTAGCGCGCCTTGGCGTCCTGCACCGCCTTGTCCTTGACCGGGCCGTAGCCGCGGATCTTGTCGGGCAGCGACAGGAATTCGGCCGCGATGTCGGCGTTGGCCGGCGACAGCAGGCTCAGCACGGTCGCGACGTCCTTCTCGTAGCCGGCGATCAGGTCGCGCTCCATCTTGCGCTCGGCGGAATAGCCGAAGATGTCGAGCGGCGTACCGCGCAGGCTCTTCAGCTTCGCCAGCAGCCGGAACATCTTCATCATGCCCGGGCCATAGCTTTTCTTCTTCGGACGGCCCTGCGGGTCCAGGCCGGAATTGAAGATCGGCGGCGCGAGGTTGAAAGAGATCTTGTAATCACCCTCGAAGGCGTCGTGCAGCTGCTTCTCGAAGGTGCCGTCCGAGAACAGCCGCGCCACCTCGTACTCGTCCTTGTAGGCGAGCAGTTTTGCGTAATTGATCGCGACCGCGCGCGGCAGCGCTTCGCCATAGCCACCCTTGTCGGCGGCGTCGCGAACCTGGTCGACCAGCTTGCGATAGCGCTTGGCGAGCCGTGCGTTCTGATACGCCGTGAGATAGGTCATGCGATGGGCGATGATCTCGTCCAGCGTCATGGCGTCGAGCGCTTTCGGCGGCACCGTCTCGTCCTGGCCGGTCATCATCGCGGCGACGCGCTCGGGATTGACGACCACCAGACGGCCGAGCCGGAACGCCTCGGTGTTCATCTTCACCGCAACGCCATTGATCGCGATCGCCTTCTCGATCGCCTCGGCCGAGAGCGGCAGCAGGCCCTTCTGATAGGCGTAGCCCATCATCATCATGTTGGTGGCGATGGAATCGCCGAGCAGCGCCTCGGCTGGCTTGGTGAAATCGAAGAATGTGGAGTCCTTGCGCAGCGCGGTCTCGAGCAGGCTCGTCACCTTGCGGTTCTGAAAGTTGAAGTCGCGATTGAGCACAAAGTCGGCAGTCGGTATCAGATGGCTGTTGATCACGCCATGGGTGCGTTCGGCATCGCACAGCGTGATCGTCTCCTTGGCGCCGGCCACCACCTCATCGGCGGCGATGACGAGATCGGCGGTGCCGGTGACGATGCGCGAGCAGGTCACGTCGGCGGTGTTCTGCGACAGGCGGACGTGGCTCAGCACCGCGCCGCCCTTCTGCGCGAGGCCCGACATGTCGAGGATCATCGAAGCCTTGCCCTCGATGTGCGCGGCCATACCGAGCAGCGCACCGATGGTCAGCACGCCGGTGCCGCCGACACCGCCGACCGCGACGTTGTAGGGCCGGTCCAGCGACGGCTTGGTCAGCGGCTCCGGCATCTCGCCGATGTCGCCGAGCTCGGCCGGCGCGCGCGAGCGCGGCTTGCCGCCGTCGATGGTGACGAAGGATGGGCAGAAGCCCTTCACGCAGGAATAGTCCTTGTTGCAGGAGGACTGATTGATGACGCGCTTGCGGCCGAGCTCGGTCTCCAGCGGCTCGACCGAGATGCAGTTCGACTGCACCGAGCAGTCCCCGCAGCCTTCGCAGACGGCCGGGTTGATGAACACGCGGCGCTGCGGATCCTCCATCGTGCCGCGCTTGCGGCGGCGGCGCTTCTCGGCCGCACAGGTCTGCACGAACACGATGGCCGAGGCGCCCTTGGTCTGGCGCAGCGTCTTCATGACGTTCTCGAGCTCGTCGCGATGCGCTGTTTTGACGCCCGGCGCGATGCTGTCCGCCGGATAAGCGTCGGGATTCTCCGAGACCAAATAGATCTCGCGGATGCCCTCGGCGTGCAGCTGGAAGGTGATCTGCTGCGGCGACAGGTCGCCGTCATGGCGCTGGCCGCCGGTCATCGCGACCGCGTCGTTGTAGAGGATCTTGTAGGTGATGTTGGCCTTGGAGGCGATCGCCTGGCGGATCGCGAGGCTGCCGGAATGGAAATAGGTGCCGTCGCCGAGATTGGCGAAGATGTGGTTCTCGTTCGTGAACGGCGCGATACCGACCCACGGCACGCCTTCGCCGCCCATATGGGTGAAGGTCTCGGTGTTGCGGTTCATCCACAACGACATGAAGTGACAGCCGATGCCGGCCAGCGCGCGGCTACCCTCGGGCACCTTGGTCGAGGTGTTGTGCGGACAGCCGGAACAGAAATACGGCGTGCGCGCGACCGGCGACACCAGTTGCATCTGCGACGCGTCGCGGCCGTTGAACCAGTCGGCCTTGGCGCGCAGCATGGCCTTGATCTCGGGGTTGAGATCGAGGCGGAGAAGACGCTCGGTCAGCGACGTGGCGAGCGAGGCGACGGAGAGCTCGGTGGCGAACGGCAGGAAACGCTTGTCGTGCTCGTCCATCTTGCCGACGATGCGGGGACGGACGTCGTCGCGCCAGTTGAACAGCTCCTGCTTCACCTGGTTCTCGACGATCTCGCGGCGCTCCTCGACGATGAAGATTTCCTCGAGGCCGACCGCGAATTGCCGCACACCCTCCGGCTCCAGCGGCCAGGGCATGCCGATCTTGTAGAGCCTGAGCCCAATCTTGGCGGCAACCTCCTCGGTGATACCGAGCTCGCGCAGCGCCTGGCGGATGTCCTCATAGCTCTTGCCCGACGCCATGATGCCGTAGCGGGCGTTCGGGCTATCCATCGTGACGCGGTTGACCTTGTTCGCGCGGGCGAAGGCGATCGCGGCAAAGCCCTTGTAGTCCTGTAGCCGGCGGTCCTGGTCGAAGCGGTCGTCGGGCCAGCGCAAATTGAGGCCACCCGGCGGCATCTCGAAATCGGTGGGAATGACGAAGGGTGTCATCTCGTCGTTGAGGTTGATCTCGGCGGTGGTCTCGACCGTCTCGGTGATCACCTTCATGCCGACCCAGCAGCCGGAATAGCGCGACATCGCAATGCCGAGCAGGCCCATCTCGATCATCTCATGGATCGACGACGGGTAGAGGTAGGGCATCAACGCCGACATGAAGGCATGGTCGGACTGATGCGGCACGGTCGAGGACTTGGCGCCGTGGTCGTCGCCGGCGAGGCACAGCACGCCACCGTTCTTGGCGGAGCCGGCGGCGTTGCCATGGCGGAACACGTCGCCGCAGCGGTCGACGCCGGGGCCCTTGCCGTACCAGATGCCGACCACGCCGTCATATTTGCCGCCGGGCGACAGATGCAGCTGCTGCGAGCCCCAGATCGCGGTGGCCGCGAGGTCCTCGTTCACACCCGGCTGGAACTTGATGTTGTACTGCTCGAGATGCTTGCGGGCCGAGAACAGCTGCTGATCGTAGCCGCCGAGCGGCGAGCCGCGATAACCGGAGATGAAGCCCGCAGTGTTGAGCCCGGCAGCGCGGTCGCGCCGGATCTGGGCCATCGGCAGCCGCACCAGGGCCTGGATGCCGGTCAGGAAAATATGGCCGGTATCAGCGGTGTATTTCTGGTCGAGATTGATCTCGCTCTCGTTGATGCCCATTCCGCCCTCTTGCCGTGCTTTATCGGGGTGCGCGGATGCCGCCGCCGGCGGAAGCGCGCGTTCTGCCAATCATTTATGTCGGCTTTTGCAGAATGCGCATTACAAATCTCGCGGACGCAGGGCAGCCAACCGAAATCGCAATTTCGTGGCGGGCGGTGCCACGGCTTTTGCGCTTTCTGTCGAAAACCACGGCCCGGACGAAATGGGATGATGCGCGCCATCGCTTTCCGGCCACCGGCGGACGGTTACCGAACCGTTTCAGCGCGGTGATTCCTGCGCTGCCCCGTTGTGCAACGCGAGATAATGGCTGCCGAGCCTCAGCGCTGCTCCTCGCCGGTGAAGACGAAGCGCGGCATGTTCCATTTGTAGCGGATCGCGAGCAGCCGAAACGCCAGCCCGAACGCAAAGCTCAGCGCCGTCAGGATGCCGCCTGCGAGTCCGAGGGAGAGCCCGCCCGCGTAAAGCAGGCCCGTCAGCAACGACACGCTGGCATAGAGCTCCGCGCGAAACAGCAGCGGCACGTCGTTGCACAGGATGTCGCGCAGCACCCCACCCGCGCAGCCCGTGATCATGCCGGCGACGATGACGATGCCGATCGGTACGTTCATCTGCCAGGCGATGTCGCAGCCGGCAATGGTGAAGACGACCAGGCCGATGGCGTCGAGGACAAGGAAGGCCATCGTCAGCCGATGCACCAGACGCGCCATTGCGATGGTGACAAAGGGGGCCAACACGGTCAGCAGCAGCAACGACGGCCGCTCGACCCAGGCGAGCGGATAATGTCCCAGTAATACGTCGCGCAAGGTGCCGCCGCCGAGCGCAGTGATCGCGCCGAGCAGGCAGACGCCCATCCAGTCCATGCTGCGACGACCGGCCGCCAGCGCCGCCGTCATCGCCTGTGCGGCCAGCGCCAGCCACGACAACAGATGCAGCACGCTATCGGCCGGCGGCAGGTTCCACATCGACAAGCTCCAAGAATCGCAAAGCGCGCGCAAGGAACCTTAGCGCGCAGCATGCGGCAGGCCAGCACGGGTTTTCGCAAGGTTTCGCGGAACGGACCCGGGGAGCCGCTGGTTGTCGAGGCACATCAAGAGGAGGATCACATGGCCAATGAACGGCTACCGAATGAGCGTTATCCTGATGGCATGAATCGCCCGGACATGGCGGGCCGGCCCGGCATGTCCAGAGCGGATCTGCCTGGAGCCGATATCACCGGCGCCGGCGTGACGGGTCCGGAGTATGAGCGTGCAGCGCGCATGGACAGCCGGCTGCAGCCGGATCCTGAACTGACCGAAGGCCGGTCGTCGACCGGCCGCATCGCGGCCTATGCCCTGGGCATCGCCATCCTGCTCGGCGCCGTGTTCTATGGCCTGAACAACATGTCAATGCATAGCGACCAGGCGAGCACCGCGCCGGCATCCCAATCGGCCTCGACCAGCAATGGCGGTGCCTCGAACAGTTCGCCGCGCGTCACGACCGGCGCAGCGGGTGACCGGACGACTCCGCCGCCAGCGCCGGCCGGCCAGACCAACAGCGGCAAGTAATCTCGCGGGCGGCCCTCAGCCGCCGGCCAACTGGGCGACGGGTGTCAAGCCACCCGCCGCCTCTTTTCCATGTCATCCCGTTCGGCAAGTTCCTTCCGATCCGAACCAACTAAAAGAACAGCTAGCAAGGATGAGGTGGAACGATCGGCAGTCACACCGATTGGCTCTGCGTCACCAGACTGGATTTGAACCGAGGAGGCATGTGATGAAGGCTCTCGCTCTCGCCGCCGCAGCAGGCACGCTCGTGATGACCGCCGCGTCCGCTGCTCCCGTCACTCCCGACGTTTCGATGCTTCCGCACAGGGAGACCCACAACGTCCGGATGATCTGCAATGAGGACGGCCGTTGCTGGCGCGAACGTCGCGAACGCCGCGTCATCATTCAGGACGAGGACCGCGATTCCTACGGCTATGCACCGCGCGAACGCTATATCGAGCGGCGCAGCTATGAGGACCGCGGCGGCATCGGCATTCGCGCCCCCGGCGTGAGCGTCGGTATCGGAACGGACCGCTATTAGCACAACGCCACTACGCGACGAACGGCAGACAGCGGGCGATGCTTCGCCCGCTGTCGTCGTTTTGGTCACGCCTTGAACATCGCGTCGAGATCACCCGTGTAGCGGTCGGCGAGCACAGCGAAGCTGCCCTGCTCCGCCATGTCCTTCGCGGCGCGCATCACGCCTGCCCAGGCCATCCGCGCGAGAGCGCCGCCGATGCTGATGCGGCGAACACCGAGCGCCTCGGCCTGCTGGAGGCTGAATGCGCCTCCACCGTTCAACAGATTGACCGGCTTCGGGCCCACCGCCTTCACGATCTCAGCAACGTCCTCAGGCGTAGTGATCCCGGGCGCATAGAGGCAATCGGCGCCGGCCTCCGCATAGGCGCGGAGACGGTCGATGACCAGCGCAAGATCCTTGCGTCCCCACAAATAGGCCTCGCAGCGCCCCGTCAGCAGCACGTCAGCGCCGGTCGCATCGATGGCCTGCCGCGCCGCACGGATTCGCTCCACCGCGAGCGCGCGCTCATACAGCGGATGCGACGCATCGCCCGTCGAATCCTCGATGGAGAGTCCCGCAATCCCGGTCGCCACCGCGCGCGTCACATTCGCCGCGACACCGTCCGGCGCGTCGGCGAAACCGCCTTCGAAATCGGCGTTCACGGGAATGTCGACGGCGGCGCTGAGCGAGGTGAGATGCGCGAGCATCTCCTCCAGTTCGACGCCCGTATCCGGCTTGCCGATCGACCATGCGAAGCCGGCGCTGGTCGAGGCGATCGCCTGGAAGCCGAGCTGCTGCAGCATCTTCGCCGTCCCGATGTCGAACGGGTTCGGCAGCATGAAGCAGCCCGCCTGATGCAGCCTGCGAAACGCCGCGCGCTTGTCTGCCGTGGTCACCGCCATGTCGTCCTCCCTGCGTCGTCGTTGCCCCAGGATAATACCGCACTCATGGCACTGCCACGACATTGCGCAGAAATGTTCGTTCTTCGCCCAGAATGAGCTTGTGCTCCTCAGCCAGCGCGAAATTCGCCCGGCCCTCGGCATCGCCGCGAAGCGCTGTCCGGTAGCGCTCGTAAGCTGCGAGGCTGTCGAAGGAAATCAGCCCGTAGGCGATGTTGTTGGTGCCTTCATGCGGCATGAAATAGCCGATCAGATCGCCGCCGCAGCGCGGGATGATCGACAGCCACTGCTTTGCGTAGATTTCGAAGACATCGCGCTTGAACGGGTCGATGCGATAGCGGATGAAGACGGTGATGGACATGACAACCTCGGGTGTGTTCTGCGGCATCGACACTATCTGCTTGCCCGACGACGATGCTTCGGTTAGCATCGAACTATGAAATCAGGACCTGACATCGCGATGGTGGCTGCGCTGGTCGGCGACCCCGCCCGCGCCAACATGCTGACCGCCCTGCTGTCGGGTCGCGCCCTGACCGCGACCGAGCTCGCGCAGGAAGCCGGCGTCACGCCGCAGACCGCGAGCTCGCACCTCGCCAAGCTCGAGAGCGGCGGCCTGATCGAGCCTGAGAAGCAGGGCCGCCACCGCTACTACCGGCTTGCCGACCCTGACGTCGCCGACGTGCTGGAGAAGCTGGCCGGACTTGCCGCGCGCGCCGGTCACATGCGGGTGCGCACCGGACCGAAGGAGCCGGAGCTGCGCCGCGCCCGCATCTGCTACGACCATCTCGCGGGCGACCTCGGCGTGCAGATGCTCGAAAGCATGGTCAGCCAGAAGCTGGTGCGACGGCGCAAGCAGGAGATCGTCCTGACCGAGGACGGAGAGCAATTCCTGACGCGCCATTTGCGGATCTCCCCGGAGATGCTGGCGCACCCGCGCCGGCCGGTCTGCAAGGCCTGCCTCGACTGGAGCGCAAGGCGGCATCATCTGGCCGGAACGCTCGGTGCGGCGCTGATGAAGCGCTTCACCGAGTTGAAATGGGCGGCGCGCGATCCGACGCCGGGCAGCCGGGTGGTGAATTTCAGCCGCGCCGGCGAAAAGCATTTCGCGGCGCTGTTCGGGCCGACCGGCGACTGACGATCACGCGCTGTTTATCGCCAGCGGCCCGCGACGACTTGCGCCTGGCGCGAACGCGGGCCACCGCGGAGTGGCTGATCATGCCGTCGCCATCCGTCCTGGAGTCCACATGTCCCGTTTCGCCGTCGCGCTCTGCGCTGCCCTGCTCGCCTTCTTGCCTGCCATCGCTCCGGCTGCGGAAGGCCCGCGCGAGCCCTATGGCATCAATCTCGAAGGGTTCCCCTATCCCTTTCCCGTCAACCTGCTGCCGCTGGTCAATGACGGTGAGCAATTGCGCATGGCCTATATGGATGTCGCCCCCGCGCAGCCGAACGGGCGCACCGCGCTGCTGCTGCACGGTCGCAATTTTCCGTCGAGCTATTGGGCCCCGGTGATCAAGACGCTGACCGAGCAGGGCTTCCGGGTCGTTGTGCCCGACCAGGTCGGGTTCGGGAAATCAACCAAACCATCCGGCGAGCTGCATTTCGACACGCTGGCGCGCAACACGGTGGCCCTGCTCGATCATCTCGGCATCGCCAAGGTGGATATCGTGGCGCATTCGATGGGCGGAATGCTGGCGGTGCGCATCGCACGCGCCTTTCCCGACCGGGTCGCGCATCTCGTGCTCACGGCGCCGATCGGGCTTGAAGACTACCGCCTCTACGTGCCGCCGATCGCGTCAGAGAAGATCATGGAGACCGAGGACCGCCTCACCGCCGAAGGCTATCGCAAGCAGTTGGAGAGCAACTATGCGCTGAAACTTTCGCCCGAGCAGGTCACGCCCTTCATCGATGCCCGCTTCAACCTCAAGGGCAGCGCCGACTATCCGCGCTGGCTGAAGAGCTTTGTCAGCTCCTATCAGATGATCTACCGCGAGCCCGTCGTGCACGAGATCCCGCTGATCGGACAGCCGACTCTTTTCATCATGGGGGCCGACGATCACAACGCGCCGGGTCGGCCGAACGCGCCGGAAAATCTGCGCGCCCAGATGGGCCAGAACGCCGAATTGGCGAAGAGCCTGGCGGGCCGGATGCGCGATGCACGCGCCGAGGTGATCGCCAATGCAGGCCACCTCGTGTTTCTGGATGCGTCGGACAAATACGATACGCTGCTCAAGGACTTCCTGAGCCGATAGCGGGCAGCTGCTGCAGATCACCTCCCCGGAGCGCTTGTCGGCTGCGCGGCCCTCCGCGCCGCTCAGGCGGGGACCGTCTGCGCCAGCACGAAGCTCTCGCGCGTCCTTGTGACGTCCGGCCAATCGCGGTTGAAATCCGCGATCAGCCGCTGCATCTCCGCGCCGCTCACGGCGCGCTCCATCGCGGCGACATCGTCGAACTGATACATCGCCTGGTGCACCGCCGGATCGGACAGGCTCCAGACCCGCCACGCCTTGGCGACGCCGAAGCTCCTGATCGCATCGGGCAGATGCACGTCGCGATACCAGCGATCGAACTCATCGCGCTTGGCAGGATCTGGCACGGTGGCGCGGACGACGAAGATGGCGGAGGGCATTGTTTCCTCTGGATATGATATGATTGGTGCTGTCGCCGAAGCCTGGCCGCAATCAGCTGCTCAACGAAACCCTGCGGCCAGCGAGACCACCTGACCATCGAGCCCGTTGAAGCCGTGATGCCCCCGGGCCTGGCACGGATCGCCCTCTTCCGCACCGCCCGACAACCATTTCGCCCGGGCGCGGCCGCCGGACCATTTGATGAAGGGATCGACACCGGCCGGCAAGGTGACCTTGCAGCCGTCGCTGGTGTGGTGGATGACAAGCGTACGCGGCAGCGCCGATGGCGAGCCGAGGATCGACATCACATTCGATGAGCTGCCCGATTCCGGGCTGAGAAAGCCGGAGGTCAGCACCAGCGCATCCGGCCGGGCGCCGCGGGCGATCCCCTCCGCCGCGCGCAAGGTGCCGCGGCTGGTGCCGATCACCGTCACCGGTCGTTTGATCGCGGCCATGTAGTCGACGGCGGCCTTGAGATCCGTGTTGGCGTCCGCAACCATGACGGCGAGTCCGCGCGCCGCATAGGCGTTGCGCGTGCGTACCAGCTGATTGCCGAGCAGGCCATGAATGTCGCCGCGATCACCGACATTGATGGCGCCGTCGCCGCCGGGCAGCAGGATGACGCTGGCGCGCACCGCCTTCGGCCTGATCAGCGCCACGCGCGAGCCGCCGATCGTCACAGTCTCGTCGGCGCGCGCCGCCGCGCCGACTGCCAGCGACACCGTCAGCGCCAGACAGATACGCACGATCACACGACACGGCTGGCTTGTCAGCCTGACCATCGCAGCCTCCCTCCGACTCGCGCGGATGGAAAGAGACTAGCAGAAAACAACGAGGCCCGGAGTGCCTAGGAGTCCGGGCCTCGTCACCTCGCGACCTCGCGCGAGCGAAGCCGGTCGGTATTCGTTGGAAGCTATTGCGCCATCACCTGCCCTGCCTTGAGCTAGCTCAAGACGTCAGTAACAGCGGGTGATCGTGACGCTGTGATCGCCGCCGTGCCGTCCCGGCACGGTCACGGTCTGCATCGGGCAGCTCGATACATAAGGGCGATCGGACGGCACGACATTCGGCGGGTAGCGGTGCGCCCAATCCCACGGGACGTCGTAGGTATAAGTGTAACGCACGTCGGCCGATGTGTGCTCGGGGATCTGCTGCGGTGCCGGCCCGCCATCACCGCCATAGGCGAAGGCGCCGGCCGCCGGCAGATAGGCGCGGTAGCCGCGAGGGTGATGATGACGGATCGCGGGCCCGGGGCCCGGCGCCGGCGGGGTGACCTGGCTCGGCGCAGCGGGGGGCGCGGCAGTCGGCGCGGCCACCGCAGCGCCGGAACGGGCCGATGCGGCCTCGGAGGAGAACATCAGCGCGGCCGCGCAAGCCCCGAGGAAAAGAACTCTCAACTTCCGAAACGCCGATGTTCTATCAGCCATGATACGCAAACCCTACTCTTCTGACCCACCAGCGATCCGCCAAGGCTCGTCGCCCAGGCTGGCCAGCAAGCTAGGCCAGCGGCCCAGTTCCCGCAAACCCATCGTTAAAGCTTAGTTAAGCCGCAAGCTTAACGCCAGGGCCGCCAGAGGCGCCAGATTGCCGCGTCGCCCCGCTGGCGGCGCGTCGCGATCGCCGAGCGTGTCAAAAACCAGGCCGTCAAAACAGAGGGCGGCCCAGCCGGGACGCCGGCGAGCCGCCCTCTCCATCATCTCCGACCAGCGCTTACAGTGGCAGATTGTCGTGCTTCTTCGCCGGCATTTCCATCTTCTTGTCCCTGAGCATCGCGAGCGCACGGGCGATGCGGCGGCGGGTGGAGTGCGGCATGATCACGTCGTCGATATAGCCGCGCTCGGCGGCGATGAACGGCGACAGGAAGCGGTCCTCATATTCCTTGGTGCGCGCGGCAATCTTCTCCGGGTCCGCCATATCGGCGCGGAAGATGATCTCGACCGCGCCCTTGGCGCCCATCACCGCGATCTGCGCCGTCGGCCAAGCGTAGTTCATGTCGGCGCCGATCTCCTTGGAGGCCATGACGTCGAAGGCGCCGCCATAGGCCTTGCGGGTGATGACCGTGACCAGCGGCACCGTGCACTGCGAATAGGCGAACAGCAGCTTCGCGCCATGCTTGATCAGGCCGCCATATTCCTGCGCGGTGCCAGGCAGGAAGCCCGGCACGTCAACGAAGGTGACGATCGGGATGTTGAAGGCATCGCAGAAGCGGACGAAGCGCGCGGCCTTGCGCGAGGCGTCCGAGTCGAGCACGCCCGCCAGCACCATCGGCTGGTTGGCGACGAAGCCGACCGTGCGGCCGGCGATGCGACCGAAGCCGGTGACGATGTTCTTGGCGAAGCCCTCGGCAATCTCGAAGAAATCGCCCTCGTCGACGACCTTCAGGATCAGCTCCTTCATGTCATAGGGCTTGTTCGGATTGTCGGGGATCAGCGTATCCAGCGACATGTCGACGCGCTCGATGTCGTCGAAGCTCGGCCATTCCGGCACGCCGTCGGTGTTGTTCGACGGCAGGAAGTCGATCAGACGGCGCATCTGCAGCAGCGTCTCGACGTCATTGTCGAAGGCGCCGTCGGCGATCGAAGAGCGCGTCGCATGCACGGAGGCACCGCCGAGCTCTTCCGCCGTGACCACCTCATTGGTGACGGTCTTCACGACGTCGGGCCCGGTGACAAACATATAGCTGGTGTTCTTCACCATGAAGATGAAGTCGGTCATGGCCGGCGAATAGACGTCGCCGCCGGCGCAGGGACCCATGATGACCGAGATCTGCGGGATCACGCCGGACGCCAGCACGTTGCGGCGGAACACATAGGAATAGCCCGCGAGCGCCGCGACGCCCTCCTGGATGCGGGCGCCGCCGGCATCATAGAGGCCGATGATCGGCGCGCGCGCCTTCATCGCCATGTCCTGCAGCTTGGTGATCTTGAGCGCATGGGTCTCGGACAGCGAGCCGCCGAACACGGTGAAATCCTTGGCAAAGACGAAGGTCTTGCGGCCGTTGACGGTGCCCCAGCCGGTGACGACCCCGTCGCCGGGGACCTTGGTCTTCTCCATGCCGAACTCGGTCGAACGGTGCTCGACGAACATGTCGAACTCCTCGAAGGAGCCCTTGTCGAGCAGGAGCTCGATGCGCTCGCGGGCCGTCAGCTTGCCGCGCGCATGCTGCGCCTCAATGCGCTTCTCGCCGCCGCCCAGCCGCGCGCCCGCGCGCCGCGTTTCGAGGGTGTCCAGGATGTCCTTCATGCGCTTCCCGCCCGTTCCCGATGTCGTGAGTGTTGGCGGCCTTCTAACACGGCTATTTCGGAGGCGAAAAGCAGCTTTCGGCAGCACCGCTGATCCTCCCGCAGTTCGGAATTGGAAGCAGAATCATGGATATGACCATCAATACGGATGCTGTGATTGAGGCTGGAGGCCCGTCCCGGGACGCCGCCTCGGGCGGCGTCCGCACGCTGCTGCGGCTCGAAGGGCTGGTGCTGGCGGCCGGCGCGACCGCCTTTTATGCCCATCAGGGCGGATCATGGTGGCTGTTCGCCGCCCTCTTCCTGGCGCCCGACATCAGCTTCGCCGCCTATCTCGCTGGACCGCGTGTCGGCGCCGCGGTCTACAATGCTGTGCACAGCACGCTGGCCCCCGCCGTTTTGCTCGCGATCGGGCTTTGGGCCGGACCGCCGCTGGTCACCGGCCTTGCCACCATCTGGCTCGCCCATGTCGGCGTCGACCGACTGGCCGGCTATGGGCTGAAATATGCCGACGGCTTTGGCTTCACTCATCTCGGCCGGATCGGACGGGCGGCGGCCTGAGCGCAGGCGCGCCGCGGCGGATTCCCAGCGGGCTGGTCGGCGACGTTGTCCACCGCCCTGCACGCGCACAGCTCAGCTCATGGTTTGACACAACCAGGCAGCGCCGTTCTACTCGCATTCAAAGCTGCAAAATAAGCAGCGATGCAGGAGGATGGCCATGGAGCGACGCGTCAGTGGCACGCCGACGATGTTTGGCACGTGCAGGAATCGCGCTGCCAGTTGTGCAAGGTGGCGCGTCCGTCCGCGATCCCGACGCGCGATCGCGATGGCGGCCGTTGCGGTGCTCGCAGCCCTTGGCCTCACGCTCGCCAACAGCGCGAGCGCGCAGGGCATCACCAAGGATGTGCCGGCGCGGGTCGAGATGTATCCGATCGCCTCGGTAACTTTGTCCGATCGGCAATTCCTCTCCGGCGACGAGGGCGGCACTCCGGTCACCGTGGTCGGCGAACTGCGCGTGGCGCAGGGCAGCGGCCGGCTGCCGGTGGTGGTGCTGATGCATGGGTCCGGCGGCGTCGGCGGCAACATCGCGGCCTGGAGCCGCACCTTCAACGCGATGGGGATCTCGACCTTCGTCATCGACGGCTTCAGCGGTCGCGGCATCACCGCGACCAGCACCAACCAGGCGCAGCTCGGCCGGCTCAACCTGATCATGGACATCTATCACGGGCTCGAGGTGCTCGCGAAACATCCGCGCGTCGATCCCGAGCGCATCGTATTGATGGGATTCTCGCGCGGCGGACAGGCGGCGCTCTATGCGAGCCTCGAGCGCTTCCACAAGCGCTGGAACAGATCCGGGCTGCAATTCGCCGCCTATCTCCCGTTCTATCCCGACTGCTCGACGACCTATCGCGGCGACACCGAACTGGTGGCGCGGCCGATCCGGATCTTCCACGGCGGACCGGACGACTACAATCCGGTGCGGACCTGCAAGGCCTTCGTCGAGCGGCTCAAGGCGGCCGGCCGCGACGTCGAGCTGACGGAATATCCGGACTCGCCGCACGGCTTCGATATCGGCCTGCTCGGCGCCAACTTGCTGGCGATTTCGCCCAAGGCGCAGACCGTGCGCAATTGCCGGATCACCGAAGGCGAAGGCGGCCTGCTGATGAACGCCGAGACGCAGCAGCCTTTCACCTATCAGGATGCCTGTGTCGAGTTCGATCCGCATGTCGGAGGCAATCCGGCGACCGCGGAGGCGGCGCGCCAAGCCGTGACGGACTTCCTGCGCACGCTGTTCAAACTGTCGTGAGTAAAAATAGAACGATTTGGATCAATTTTTGAAGTGACAGATCGAACGTATTGGGTGTTCCTGCGTTGTCGCTCGCTTTTCGACGATGAAACGGAGCCCGATGATGCGCGCCTCTCGCCTTGCGATTCCCACCTTGCTGACGGCCCTCGCCTGGGGCGTCGCGGCCCATGCGGCGCCCGCCTCGCCATTCCGGGCACTGGAAGGCTCGTGGAGCGGCGGCGGCGTGATCAGCATGTCCGACGGCAACCAGGAGCGGCTGCGCTGCCGCGCCGCCTACGACGTCGGCGGCGCCGGCGAGCAGCTCAGGCTCAACATCCGCTGTGCCAGCGACAGCTACAATATCGATCTCTCGAGCGACGTCGCCTATCGCGGCGGTGAGATTTCCGGGCAATGGACCGAGTCGAGCCACAATGCGTCCGGCACGATCGAGGGGCGCGCCGTCGGCAATCGCATCGAGGCCCAGGCGCGCGGCCAGACCTTCTCGGCCGGGCTGGCGCTGACGACCAGCGGCAAGCGGCAGACGGTGTCGATCCGGCCCGCGGGCGCGGAGATCACCGCGGTTGATCTCCAATTGTCGCGGCGCTGATCCAGCAGCGCTCTTCACCATCAAGGCAGCGTGCGCCGCTGCCGATGATGGACCGTCACACGCTCACAACGCGCCGATATCCTTCAGGCAGGCCTGGGTCAGCGTCATCCGCGCTTCGACATGGCGTGGCTCGGGGCAATCCATGTTGAGCGCAAACACGGTCGGCTGGTCACCCTTCTCGACCCAGCCGACCATCCAACCGAGCGAGCCCTGCTCCTTGCCGAGCAGGCCGGATTTGGCGTGGATGACGGCATCACCGACCTTGGTCACGGGGATGATATCGCGCGTCAGATCCTGGCTGCGCTTGGAGACCGGCAGCGCACCACGCCTGAGGCGGTCGATGAAGTCGACCTGCTCCACCGGATCGATACGAAGCGCGCCGGTCAGCCAGAACTGATCGATGCCGCCGCCGATGTCGTGATTGCCGTAATCGAGCTCCTCGAGATATTTCTGCATCCGCTCGGGGCCGATGCGCCGCGCGATCTCCTGAAACACCGGCACCGCCGACACCGCGATCGCGCTGCGCAGCGTATGATCCTTGTTCCAGGCCTCGATCGATCGCGTGACGCCGTCCCATTTGAACACGTCGGTGTCGGGATCGGCGACGACGCCGGTCTCCAGCGCGATCAGCGCGTTCGCGATCTTGAAGGTCGAGGCCGGCAGCTTCGCCGCGCCCGAGCGCTCGGTGTCGCTGGCAATGATCAGATACTCCTCGACCTTATAGGCGAAGAACGTGCCCTGGGTGCCCATGTCGGTGAAGCGTTGAGCGAGCCCGGCGCGGATCTCGTTGCGGGGCGGCGCGACATGGGCGGATGCGCGCGCCGGCACCAGGCTGGCGCCGGCCATCAAAGCGAGCGCATGGCGGCGGCTGATCAGGGGCATGGCAGGTCTCTCCGTCGACAGTCGGCCCTGCCTATCACAGGGCGTTGGCGATCGAAGCAGGACGGAGATCACAATTGTTGCGGCGCGTGGCGGATCAGCGCACCGGCCGCGACAGGTTGAGCACGAACACCAGGACCTCGGCGACCGCCTTGTAGAGCTCCTCGGGGATCTCGTCGCCGAGCTCGACATTGGAGAGCGCGCCGGCCAGCACCTCGTTTTCCTCGATCGGAATGTCGTGTGCGCGCGCGACCTCGATGATCTTGGCGCCGATCGTGCCCTTGCCCTTGGCGACCACGCGGGGCGCGCCGCCCTGCCCCTTGTCGTAATGCAGCGCGACCGCGAGCTGGGTCTTGGCTGGAATCTTGGTTGCGGCCTTCACGTCGATGCTCATAGCGCGCGATCCAGGAAATGGCCGGCCTTGGGCGGCATCACCGCTGGCGGCGCGCCGTCCTGCACCACGAGATCGCCCGGGGACAGATCGGCGCGGATCAGCGCCTGGCCCAGATCCGACAGACCGGCGTGCAGGCGCGCGGCGGTGGCCGGACGCTCGGCCCACATCCGCACCGAAGTGCGCTCGGCATTGAACGAGACCAGCGCATGCACCGGACCAGCCGGCTCGACATCGAGCGAGAAGCGCGCGCGCCAGACGCGCTTGGACGTCTCAGGCGCCTGGGTGCCGCCGTCGCGCGAGATCTCGAACTGCGCCATCGCGGTGCCCTGCGGCGTCGCGAACGGGATTTCGAAGTTCCAGCGCGGCAGCGTGGGATCGGTGCGCGCCGTCGATGCGTCGGGACGGTCAGGCAGCGACGCGACCTGCAGCAAGGCTTGCCGCGACAGCGCCTGGTCGGTCTCGTCGAGCAGCCGATGCGCGATCGCCGGCAGCGGCGCATCCGGGCCGAGCGTCGGCGTCGCCACGGCCTGCGGCATCGGAGCACCGCCGCGGAACGGCGGCGGCGGCGTGTTGGTGCGGGCGACGTCGCCATTGGCGTTGCGTCCGGGAACCAGGCCCGCGGCCCGCGGGATCTGTTGCTGGGCTTCCTGCAGCACGGCCAGCACCGCGCCCGGCGTCATCGATTGCGCCTTGGCCTGGCTCAGGGTCTCGATCAGCGCCGAGCCGGTGAAGCCCGCGGATGCCGCATCCGGCCGGCCTGCTCCCATCACCCAGGGCTGCGGCGGCAGCTCGATCTCGATGTCCGGAACCAATGAGGGGGCCGCGTTCTGCTGCGCGGCCGCGGCACGGCCGGCCTCGGACAGCACCGAGGCGTAGGATGCGCCCGGCGGCGGTGAGGTTGACGCCGTCGTGCCGGGATCGACGGTCTGCAATACCGTCGCCAGCGTCTGGCGCAGCACGATCAGGGCCGCCTTCAGATCCGACGGAGCCGATGCGGTGCTGCCCTTGGCAAGCGATGCTTCCAGGAACAGGCCGGAATTCTGCACGGCATTGCGGATGTCTTCGCCCGTCAGCCCAGGCGACAGCGCCGTCTGCTGGGCCAGGACCTGCGCCACCGCGGCCCGCAGAGCGGGCGGCAAATTGGGTGAATCGGCGACCGCCTGGAGATCGGCGAATAATTGCCCCTGGCTGCCCTGCCGGGTCGCGGCGTCCTCGCTGGCGATCGACAGCGCGAGACGCTCCAGGCCGGTGAGGGGATCAGCCGGCGGGGCCAGCGTGGGTGCGAGCCGACCGGTGACGTCGACAACGGTGGCAGCCGGCGTGCTGGTGCCGGATGTGCCCGCGGCGGCGCCGTTGCCAGGACCGACGATCGCGAGCTGCAGGCCCTGCCCGGTCTGCGAGACCGCGACCTGCACGGTCTGGCCAGCCTGCAGCGGCAGCTCGCTGGCGAGCTCCATCGACAGATTTCCGATCGCGACCTGGACCAGGTTCTCGGCGAGCACCTGCTGCACCCGGGCGCTGAGCAGCGCACCGGCCTGCAGGGTGGCAGCGGCCTGCGGGGCGTTTCCGGCCGGCGAGCTGCCGACGCCACGGACGGCGCTGACGGAAGGCGACGGCGTGATACTCTGGACCATACGCGTACTCGGGTTACGCGCAGAGCCTAGACCTTTGCCCTAAACCCAGCGTTAACCGGCCTCAGCTGGCGGGGCCGACGTCCTGGAGGATGCGGACGGCAGCCTGGTAGTCGATCTCCTTGGCGGCGCGGCGGCGCACCGCTTCCTCGTCCGCGCCCCATTGCTCGACATTCCAGTCCTCGTCGACATGGGCCGCCGCCCAGACCTGGTCGGCGTCGCGCACACGCTGCGCCAGCGCCAGCGCCAGCAGCGCCGAGCCGGTGACGGTCGTCACCACATGCGCGGCCGCCACCGCCCAGGGGCCGGTCGGCAGCGCATTGCGCGCCGCCTGCACCGCGGCGTCGGGCTGGGTCACATGCATGATGCCCTCGGACAGGATGAAATGCGCGCCAAGCGTATCGCGCGCCCAGTCCAGCACCGGGTCCCAATGCGTGGCCTCGCGGGCGACCAGCCCTTCGGGATGGCCGGCGCGGTAGAACAACAGGTCCGACTGCAGGTATTTGGCCATGTCCTCGCGGACGTCATCGGTGCGGTCGATCACCGACTGCACCACGCTGTTGGCGAAGCGCGTCAGCGGCATCGTGGCGGGATCGATGATCTCGCCTTGCGCCTGCCACTCGGCGGCCACCGCCTCCGCCAGCGCCTGCACGGGAACGACAACAACGCGGCCCGAGGGCGTGCGGATCGGCCGTCCATCGAGCGTCACGTGATAGCCGCCATCGACTGCGGCTGTGCCGACGTCCTTGTAGAAGCGCTTGCGCTGGGGCGCGCGCATCGCCTGGCGCGCCGCCTCCTGCGGATCGGGCTTCCCCTGGCCGACAACCTCGTCGAACAATTCACGCATCGAATTCCGGTCCTCTCGCGGGATGATCACACAGGATCCGTGGTTGCGCGCTAGATAAGGCCGATCCGCCCGAAATGCGAGCTGCCGATGCGCGTCCTGCTGTCCGTCCTCGCCTTGCTCTGGAGCCCGCTCCCGGCCGCGGCCGGCTTCGGCTCACCGGAATCGCTGGTGCGCAATGTCTATGCGCATTATGGCCAGGGCCAGCCGGACCTCTCCGCGGGCCTGCCGCGGACCGCCGAGGCGGCGCGGCAATTCTTCGACCCGAGCCTCGCCAAGGCGTGGGCGGCGCCGCGGCGCGAGCCCTACGACTTCCTGGTGCAGAGCCCGCGCTGGAAGCTCGGTCCGGTCGCGATCTCGATCATGCGCAAGCAGTTCGACAAGACCTACGTCGCGGCCGCCTTCGACAATCAGGGCCGGCGCGTAACCATGAACTTCATCGTCGTGAAGGGACCGGACGGCTGGGTCATCCTCGACGTCGAGACCCCGCACGATTCGCTGCGGCTGTTCCTGGAGCAGTTCCGGAACTGAGGCGGCCTGGCATCCGATTCGTCTTCCCTTGGGTAGATGCGCCCAATTTCAGCAGGAGAAGACCATGCTCGTGTCGGAGATCATTCGCCGGGCCATCGCGATGAGCGAGCCGGATGGCGAGATCAGCTTCGACGAATTGAACGCGCTGTGCGGATCGGACATGCCGCCCGAGGACATCGAAGACATCTTCTGCGCCTTGCGGGATGCAGGCATTCAGCTCGTCGAACAGAGAGGCTGAGCGCCGGACGGCTCACTCCTCCGGCGCGTTCTCGATCGGGTCGAAGCGGTCGTGCTCGAGGCCGAGCAGGTTCCAAGATTGCAGCATATGCGGCGGCAGCGGCGCGGTCGCGTCGATGACACCGCCGCGCGGATGCGGGATGACGATGCGGCGGGCTAAGAGATGCAGCCGGTTCTGCAGGCCGCCGGGCAGCGCCCAGTTCTCGATGTTGAAATATTTGGGGTCGCCGACGATGGGATGGCCGATATGTGCCATATGCGCGCGCAGCTGATGCGTGCGGCCGGTCACCGGCTTCAGCGACACCCAGGCGAGCTTGTTGGCCGAGGCCTCGACGACCGCATAATAGGTCACGGCGTGGCTGGCGCCCTCGTCGCCATGGGCGGCGACTCGCATGATGGTGTCGTCCTCGCCCTCGTCCTTGGCGAGATAGGTCGAGATGCGGCCCTGCTTCGGCTTGGGCACGCCGGCCACCAGCGCCCAATAGATCTTGCGCGCCGAACGGCTGCGGAAGGCGCCGGTCAGATGCGTCGCGGCGAAGCGGGTCTTGGCGATCAGGAGACAGCCCGAGGTCTCGCGGTCGATGCGGTGCACGAGCCGCGGCTTCTGGCCCTTGGCGTCGCGCATCACCTCCAGCATCTGGTCGATATGGCGCGTCATGCCGGAGCCGCCTTGCACCGCAAGCCCGACCGGCTTGTTGAGGACGAGCACGTCGTCGTCCTCGTACAGCGTCATCGCCTTGAGGCTCTCGAGCGTCTTGCGCTCCGCCTCGGAGAGGCCGGCACGCTCCTTCGGCGCGTCGAGCTTCAGCGGCGGAATGCGGACGGTCTGGCCCTCCTCCAGACGATCCTTGCTGTCGGCGCGCTTGCCGTCGACGCGCAACTCGCCTTTACGGACGATGCGCTGGATGTGGGAGAATGACAGGCCGGGAAAGCGCGCCTCGAGGAAGCGGTCGACGCGCATGTTGTTCTCGTCCGCCGTCACCACGACGGTCTGCACCTTGGTCGGCAGCACCGGCGTCTCGGGCTCGGCCTTCTGCGGTGGCGGTGCGGCGACGGGCTTGCGTTCGGCCCGCTCGGCGCCGAACCGCACGGGCTTGCCGGCGGCGACGCGCTTGCCACGCGGCTCGAACGTCTCCCGACGCTCGTCGCGCTCGGCACGGGGCGGACGTGCCTTGCCGCGCCCGAACTCGCTGCGCGACGCGGCCTCGCGTTCCCCGCCAAGACGCTCGCGCCGCGGACGGTCGCTCTCCGGGCGCTTGCTCGCCTCACGCTTCGGCGAATCGCGCTTGGCAGGCGCGCTCCGCACGGCTTCGGCCTTCGGCCGCTCGCTTTTGCGGCGGTCGGTCGGTCGGTCGGATCGGGTCTGGGTTCGCTTGATGCGGCGGCTCATGCGAGGTGCCTATCGCAAAAGCCCCTGCCAGTCACGGCGAAATCACGATAAATCGGCCCGGCGAGGCGCTGGCCCTCGCGAATCGGACGTGATCGGAGCTGACCTGATGATGCTGACGAGACTGGCCCTGACGATCCTCGCGACCGCGCTGACGCTGAGCGCTGGGCAGGCGCAGCAGAGCCCGATGCCCGACGACATCGCCTGGAAGCTGATCGAGATCGGCCGCGCGATCGACCCGCCGAAGACGGCTGCCATCTACGCGCCCCTGCAGGCCAGGGAGCCTTACGCCGGCGTCAAGGTGCAGCGCGATATCCGCTACGGCACGGCCGAGCGCAATCTGCTCGATGTGTTCACACCCGATATGGCGGCCGAGCCGCGCCCGGTCCTGATCTTCGTGCATGGCGGCGCCTTCATCGGCGGCAACAAGCGCACCACGCCGGACAGCCCGTTCTACGACAACATCATGCTCTGGGCCGCGAAGAGCGGCTTCGTCGGCGTCAACATCACCTATCGCCTGGCGCCGAAATTCCCCTGGCCCGCGGGCGTCGAGGACGTCGCCAGCGCGGTGCAATGGGTCGTCGCCCACGCGGCCGAGAACGGCGGAGATCCCGCGCGCATCTACCTGATGGGCCATTCCGCCGGCGCCGTTCATGTCGCGACCTATGTGGCGCATCCCGAATTCCACAAGATCGGCGGCGGTGGACTGGCCGGCGCGATCATGCTGTCCGGCATCTACGACCTCACCGCGACGCCGCTCGGCGACCAGGAGATGGCCTATTTCGGCACCGATCCCTCGCGCTTCAAGGAGCGCTCGTCCTTATCAGGTTTGCAGGCCTCGTCCCTGCCGCTGATGATCGCCTCCGCCGAGCTCGACCCGCCGCGCTTTGTCGAGCAGTTCGACCTGTTGAAGCAGGCCGCCTGCAAACGCCCATCCGGCTGCGCGCGAAGCGTGATGCTGCCGCAGCACAGCCATATGTCGGAAGTGTATTCCATCAACACCGAAGACGACCGGTTGACGCGGGAGATCGCGGAGTTCGTGACCACCCGCAAATAGTCATCTAATTCAGACATCGCGACGCAGCAAAGACAGCGAGGTTCCGCGACTGAGAAGGGCGATCAATCTGCCGGAGACAGACCGGCCTTGATACAGGTCAAGACCTCTCCTTGAGGCTGATCGATAGTCCGGACTGGTTGGGCGCATGCGGTGACGACACTCCTGTCAGGAGGGTGACATGCTCTTCCGTGGCTGCACTTGTGGTCCCTCGCCCTCATCAGCGACAAGACGCGGACGGTTCCATGTCGACGACGGCTCCGTTCAGGATCGTTCGAGCGCCGGCCTCGACCGGCGCGATGCGCTTTGCGGCATGGGCGCTGCCGCGCTCTGGGCCACCATCGCGAGCCTGGCGGGCGGCGCAGAACCTGCCCGGGCGCAGAAGCTGACCACGTCGATGCCGGAGGTCGACTCGCTCTCCATTCGCGTCATCACGGACAGTTTTCAGCAGGTCTTCGCGGCGCCGGCCCGCATGGGCAATGTTGAGGTGCAGCCGTTTTCGCTCGGGCTCACGGACAAGCCTCCACGCAATGTCCTGGAAAGCGAATGGGGCGTCTCGGCGCTGCTTCAAACGCAGTCCGGGACCGCGCAGCGTGCCGTGCTCGTCGACTTCGGATACACGCCGGAAACGCTAATCAACAACATGGCCATCCTGCAGATTCGACCCGAGATGCTCGATGCCATGTTGCTGACGCATGGTCATTTCGATCATTTCGGAGGAATGGCGGGGTTCCTCGGGGCGAGCAAAGGGCGATTCAAGCCGAGCATTGCGCTCTATCTGGGCGGCGAAGAGGCGTTCTGTACCCGCGAGATCGTCGTGCCGGCGACGCCTCCGCAATCCTACAACTTTGGTGCGCTGGACCGGAACGCTCTGCAGAGCGCAGGCGTGAAGGTCGTGTTGGCCGATCAACCGGCGCTCATTGCCGATCATGTCGTGGCGACAGGCCCGATCGGGGAGCGAAGCTTTGAGCATGTGACCGCGCCCACCCGCATGAGTGTCGGCCTCAAGGATGGCTACGGTTGCTTCCCGGAGCAGATGCCGGAGGCGAAGCGCACCGCAAGGTCAATCCCCGATGACTTCAGCCATGAGATTGCGCCCTGCGTCAACCTGAGAGGGCACGGCCTCGTCGTGTTTACGGGCTGCGGCCACCGCGGCATCGTCAACACACTGAAGCAAGCCATGGCTGCCACGGGCGTCGACCGGATCCATGCCGTCATGGGGGGCTTCCATCTTGCCCCGGAAAAGGACGAGTACGTTCAGGAGACGGTAGCGGCGATCAAGCAAATCAATCCCGACTTTGTCTTGCCCATGCATTGCACCGGCGAGTTGTTCACGAGGCTCGTTGAACATGACATGCCGGGCAAGCTCATTCGGATCAACACCGGGACGCGCGTCGTCTTCAAAGCCTGACCTCGTCCTCGCCAATTCGTGCAGGAGCGGCTTGCGACGTCACCTCTGCTGCGCTACCCGCCCCGCTCCTTCCTGAGCTTGGCCCAATAATCCAGCCGCTTGCGGATCTCGCGCTCGAAGCCGCGTTCGGGCGGATCGTAGAAGTGCTGGCGTCCCAAGGCTTCGGGGAAGTAGTCCTGGCCGGAGAAGGCGTCCGGCGCATCGTGGTCGTACTGATAGCCGGTGCCGTAGCCCTCGCCCTGCATCAGCTTGGTCGGGGCATTGAGGATGTGCTTCGGCGGCAGCAGCGAACCGCCCTCTTTCGCCACGCGCTTGGCGGCGCCGAAGGCCTTGTAGGCGGCATTGGATTTCGGTGCGGTCGCGACATAGATCACGGCCTGCGCGATCGCGAGCTCGCCTTCAGGCGAGCCGAGGAAATCATAGGCGTCCTTGGCGGCGTTGGCGATCACCAGCGCCTGAGGGTCAGCAAGGCCGATGTCCTCGACCGCCATGCGCACGATGCGACGGGCCAGAAACAGCGGATCCTCGCCGGCGTCGAGCATGCGCGCGAAGTAGTACAGCGCCGCGTCGGGATCGGAGCCGCGTACCGATTTGTGCATCGCCGAGATGAGATTGTAGTGGCCGTCGGCCGATTTGTCGTAGATCGGCGCGCGGCGCTGCAGGATCTCCTGCAATTGCACGGCGTTGAAGATCTCGTCCTTGCGCGCCGAGCGCCAGACTTCTTCCGCCAGCGTCAGCGCGGCGCGGCCGTCGCCATCGGCCATGCGGATCAGCACCGCGCGCGCCTCGTCATCGAGCGGCAGCTTGCGGCCTTCGACGGCTTCGGCGTTGCTGTAGAGCCGCTCGATCGCAGCCGCATCCAGCGAGTGGAACACCAGCACGCGCGAGCGCGACAGCAAAGCGGCGTTGAGCTCGAACGAGGGATTTTCCGTCGTCGCGCCGACCAGCACGACCGTGCCGTCCTCCATCACCGGGAGGAAGGAATCCTGTTGCGCGCGGTTGAAGCGATGCACCTCGTCGACGAACAGCAGCGTGCCCTGCCCGGTCTCGCGCCGGGCGCGCGCGGCGTCGAACACCTTCTTCAAATCGGCGACGCCGGAAAACACCGCCGAGATCTGCTCGAAATGCAGCTCGGTGGCGTCAGCCAGCAGTCGCGCCACGGTGGTCTTGCCGGTGCCCGGCGGGCCCCAGAAGATCAGCGAGCCCAGCGTGCGCGTCTCCAGCATGCGCGTCAGCGCGCCGTCGGGGCCGAGGATGTGATCCTGGCCGACGACGTCGGACAGCTTATGCGGGCGCAACCGCTCCGGCAGTGGCCGCGGCGCATCGTGCTCCATCCCCGCCGCGGCGAAGAGGCTCGGGCCTCCCGGCTGGGGACGCTTCGGACTCATCCGCCGAGCGTGACGTTGATCTGCTGGCCACCGCGCAGCACGGTGATACGCCAGATGCGCGCAGACTCGCGCGAGGCCTTGTCGAGATCGGCGGTCTTGGCAATCTTCTGGTTGTTGACGGCCATGATCACGTCGCCCTTCTGGAAGCCGACATTGGCCGCCGTGGTGCCGTCGCCCGGCTCGAGCACGACGACGCCTTCGGTGTCGGCGTCGAGATGCAGCTCATCGGCCACCGCGGGCGAGATGTTGGCCACCTTGGCGCCCTGGAACGGCGAGCGGCCGTTGATGACCATCTCGTTGCGCCCGGTGTCAGGCGCCGTCTCCAGCGCCACCGCGACCTTCACCGGCTTGCCACTCCGCTGCACCTCGATCTGCGCGTTGCCGCCGAGCGGACGGGTCGCGAAGCGATAGTCGAAGGCGTTCGGATCATCGACGGTCTGGCCGTCGATCGACACGATCAGGTCCGACGATTTGATGCCCGCTTTCGCCGCCGGGCTGTTCGGAACGACGGAGGCGACCAGCGCGCCGGTGGGTGAGCGCAGACCCAGGCTCTCGGCGATCTCCGGCGTCACCGCCTGCAGCCGCGCGCCGAGCCACGGACGCTTCACCGCCTTGCCGCCACTCTTGGCCGAGGCCACGACGACGCGCACCATGTTGGCGGGAATCGCGAAGCCGATTCCCTGCGAACCGCCGGACTTGGAATAGATCGCCGTGTTGATACCGACCAGACGGCCGGTCATGTCGACCAGCGCGCCACCGGAATTGCCGGGATTGATCGCGGCATCGGTCTGGATGAAGAATTGATAGTCGGTGATGCCGACCTGGGTGCGCGCCAGCGCCGAGACGATGCCATGCGTGACGGTCTGGCCGACGCCGAACGGATTGCCGATTGCGAGCACGACGTCGCCGACCAGGAGGTCATCGGAATTGGCGAGGTCGAGCGTCGGAAAGGTCTCGCGCGTGCCTTTGAGCCTGAGCACGGCAAGATCGGTACGGCTGTCCTTCAGCACGATCTCGGCCTCGAACTCGCGCTTGTCCGACAGCGACACCTTCACCTCGTCGGCGCCCTCGATGACGTGCACGTTGGTGACCACCAGGCCCGACGCATCGACCATCACGCCCGAGCCGAGCGAGCGCTGCATCTGCTCCTGCGGCCCGCCCTGCAGGCCGAAGAAGCGGCGGAAGATCGGATCGTCGAGGAACGGATTGCGGTTCTGCACCACCTTGGCGGCGTAGACGTTGACGACCGCCGGCTGCACGCGCTGCACGATCGGCGCATAGGACAGCCGCAGCTCGGCCGGGGATTGCGGTACGCGCCGCTCCTGCGCCGCGAGCGGAGTGGCGGCCAGCAGCGACAGCAGCAGAACCACGGTGGAGCGAATCAACGTCATGCGAACAATCCTGGAAAATGACGCCATGCATATAGGCGGAACGGCAGGTCGGGCCAAGCTCAGGCGGCCTGATGCGGCGTTTTGATGGTGTCTGCAACGGGGCCGCAGGACAGCCGTTCGTGGTGGCGCTCGCCCCAGCTGCGCAGGACCTCGATCACCGGCCGCAGGCTCTCGCCGATCTCCGACAGGCTGTAATCCACCCGCGGCGGCACCTCGGCATAGACCTTGCGCACCACCAGCCCATCCTCCTCCAGCGCGCGCAGCTGCTTGGTCAGCATGCGCTGGGTGATGCCGGGCATCAGCCGGCGCAGCTCGCCGAAGCGCTGGCTGCCGCCCTGCAGGTGGTAGAGGATCACGCCCTTCCACTTGCCGTCGATCAGGTCGAGCGTGGCTTCGACCGCGCAGCCCGGGCGGCGGGCGAAATTCTTCCGTTTCATCGGCTTTCGGTCCAATAGTATCCAAACGGGGACTAGTTCCCTGTTTTTACAGTACTTGCGAACATGACGCCAGCAGGACAAGTAGGCCCTATTCGGAAATTCCAGCCAGGAGGTTGTCATGAAGGCCGTCGGTTACCAGCAGTCGCTGCCCATCACGGAGGAGCGCGCGCTGTTCGATTTCGAAACCGCCAAACCCGAGCCCACCGGGCGCGACATCCGGGTCGCGGTGAAGGCGGTGTCGGTCAATCCGGTCGACACCAAGGTGCGCAAGCGCGCCGCGCCGCCGGCGGGCGAAACCAAGATCCTCGGCTATGACGCCGCCGGCGTGGTCGAGGCGGTCGGCCCCGAGGTGACGCTGTTCAAGGCCGGCGACGAGGTGTTCTATGCCGGCTCGATCCTGCGCCAGGGCACCAATGCCGAATTCCACCTCGTCGATGAGCGCATCGTCGGCCGCAAGCCGAAGACCCTGTCCTTCGCCGAAGCCGCCGCTTTGCCGCTGACCTCGATCACCGCCTGGGAGCTGCTGTTCGACCGGCTCGGCGCCGTGCCCGGCAAGAGCCTCGACGATCGCACCCTGCTGATCACAGGCGCGGCTGGCGGCGTCGGCTCGATCCTGATCCAGCTGGCGCGCCGCCTCACCGGGCTCACGGTGCTCGCCACCGCGACGCGGCCGGAATCGCGCGACTGGTGCCTGTCGCTCGGCGCCCATGCCGTCGTCGATCACGGCAAGCCGATCAAGGAGCAGATCGAGGCGCTGAAGCTGCCGCCGGTCGGCCTCGTCGCCAGCCTGACCCACAGCGACCAGCACTACAAGGCCATCGTCGAGGTCATGGCGCCGCAAAGCAAGTTCGGCCTGATCGACGATCCCGCCGAGTTCTCGATCGCCGCCTTCAAGGGCAAGGCGATATCGATCCATTGGGAATCGATGTTCACGCGCTCGATGTTCACGACGCCTGATATCATCGCCCAGCACAATCTGCTCAACGATGTCGCCGACCTGATCGACAAGGGCGTCGTCCGCACCACGCTCGGCGATCACTACGGCTCCATCAACGCGGCCAACCTCAAGCGCGCGCATGCCTTGATCGAGAGCAACACATCCCGCGGCAAGATCGTGCTCGAGGGGTGGGGCTGATAGCCGTCTCTCACAGGTGGACAAACGCGCAGCCGCAGTCTCTCCACGTCCGGGATCGCGGTGCGCCGTGCCCACCCCGTGCCGTGCGCGTACCGGCGCATAGTGGGCACGCTGCCGCGAGCTGATGAAGGTCAGCCGGCAGCGGCCACCGGCGGCGGCTCGCGCGTGCTCGCCTTGTTGGCTTCGGCTCTGGCCACGAAGCCCTTGGCGAGCGCGTGGTAGAGACCCTCCTCGCAGACCAGCTTCGAGGTCCCATAGGCGATCAGCGAGGCCATCATCAGCGGCACCACCATCGCGTGATTGTCGGTCATCTCCGTCACGATGACGAAGGCGGTGATCGGCGCCTGCACCACGCCCGCGAAATACGCGACCATGCCGAGCAGCATAATCGGCGCCAATGGCGTCTCATGAAACAGGCTTGCGATATTGGCGCCGATGCCGGCCCCGACAGCGAGCGACGGCGCGAAAATGCCGCCGGGCATGCCGCTGATCGCGGCGAAGGTGGTGGCGAGGAACTTGAGCACGCTGAAATTCTGCGGCAGTGGCGTGCCGGTCTCCAGCGCCGCCTTCACCTGCGCATAGCCGGTCCCGTAGATCGTGTCGCCCGAGGCGAGGCCGCACAGCGCAACCGCAAATCCGCAGGCCAGCGCGAACAGCAGCGGCTGCCGCCTGATGGCGCCACCGACGGCGCCTGGCAGCCCGCGGGCCATCGCGATCAGGATCCGGCTGAACAGGCCGCCAGCGGCGCCGCCGATGATGCCGCAAAGCGGCACTGCGAGCCAATCGATGCCCTTGCCGAGCGCAATCGGAGTCGTGCCGAAATAGGCGTAGTTGCCCATCAGCGCGAGCGAGGTCAGACCGGCAGCGATCACGGTGGCGATGACGAGGCTGGAGGTGCGCGTCTCGTAGGTGCGACTCATCTCCTCGATGCCGAACACGATGCCGGCAAGCGGCGTGTTGAAGGCGGCGGCGACGCCAGCTGCGGCGCCGGCCAGGATCAATCCGGGCTGGCGTCGTGGCGACAGCCGGCCCAGCGCAAACATGATCGAGGCGCCGATCTGCACCGTCGGCCCTTCGCGGCCGACCGAGCCGCCGCACAACAGGCCGAGCAAGGTCAGCACGATCTTGCCGATGGCGATGCGGATCGAGACCAGCGGACTCCGCGACCGCGGATCCGTCAGGTGCCGCGCGGCGATCGCCTGCGGGATGCCGCTCCCTTGCGCGTTGGGAAAGTAGCGCTGGGTCAGATAGACCGACAGCGCGAAGCCGGCGGGCGTGACGATCAGCGACGCGTAGCGCGACCTCGACAACAGCCAATTAAAGGCAAGCTGGGCCTGATCGGCGAGCACCGCCAGCGCCACCGCCGCCGCGCCCACGACCAGCCCGCCTGCAACGAACAGGACCCGCCGCTGCCACCTCGCCGAGGTCAGCTTCAGCCAACGCTTGCGGCGGGGTGTGATTGTCAGCATCGGGGCGCCAGTCCGGTCTTTACGCAGGTGCAGCACCCTCGACGAAAATCAACCGGCGGTCCAGCGCGTTCCAGCGCTCGTTCAAGGCTACGGCATATTCGGCCGATGCATACCATTCGCGCAGCCGGGCCATCGACGGGAACTCGACGATGATCAGGGTCTTGGCCGGCGGGCCGCCCTCGACCGTTTCGGCCGGCCCGCCGCGCACCAGGTAGCGCCCGCCATAGAGCGCGATCGAGCGCGCCGCACAGTTGCGGTAGCGCTCCATGGAATCGAGGTCGCGCACCTCGACCTCGGAGATGACGTAAGCGGCCATGGCCCGGCCTCAGGCGATGGTGTCGATGATCCCGCCCTCGACGCGCAGCGCGGCTCCGTTGGTGGCGGAGGCCTGCGGAGAGGCGACGTAGACGACCATGTTGGCGACCTCGTCGACTGCAGCAAAGCGCTGCAGCAGCGAGCCCGGCCGGTGCTGCTTGACGAAGGACGACGCGGCCTCCTGCTCCGACTGGCGGTTCTGGCGCGCCAGATCCTTGACGAAGGTCTCGACGCCTTCCGACAGCGTCGGCCCCGGCAACACCGCATTGACGGTGACTCCGGTGCCGCGCGTCAGCTTCGCGAGGCCGCGCGAAATCGCAAGCTGAGCCGTCTTGGTCATGCCGTAGTGGATCATCTCGGTCGGGATGTTGAGCGCCGATTCCGAAGAGATGAAGATGATGCGTCCCCAATTGCGCTTCAGCATGCCCTGCAGATAGGCGCGCGACATGCGCACGCCGGACATGACATTGATCTCGAAGAAACGGTCCCAATCCTCGTCGCCGATCTCGAAAAAGTCCTTCGGCTCGAAGATGCCGGCATTGTTGACGAGAATGTCGACCTCGGGAAGCGCTCTGACCACGGCGTTACCGCCGTCGATCTGAGCGACATCGCCGGCGATACCGTGCAGCCTGGCTGCGGGAACTGCCTGCTGCAGACGGATGAGAGCGGCGTCGACGCGGTCCTGAGCGCGACCGTTGAGCACGACCTCGGCACCCGAGGCGGCCAATCCCTTGGCGATGGCAAAGCCGATGCCGGCGATCGATCCGGTGACGAGAGCAGTCTTGCCGGAAAGGTCGATGTGCATGCGAAAGCTCCTTCGTGAGATCCTGGACAGCTCGGCAACGCACGCGGCTGCGGCAAGCCGCCATCACTCAGGCGTGACCGTGATGACCCGCTGGGTCGCCCGCGGGCCAGTCATCGCCGCGTTGCACAACCCCTGAGATGTAGAGCGCAGATAATCACCTATCCGACTGATTAATTTGAAAAATTTGCGTATTCCGGCGGTCGATCTGTCACGAAAGGTTCAAGACGAAAGAGGTAATTACGTAGTCACGCTGGTGGAGAGGCGCCCATGCACGCAGCCTTGCGTGCGATGCCCCCGCTCGCCTCGACCGACCTGACAGGAACGCAGTAATCGATGTTTGCGCCCATGACCGCCCTCCGCGCCTTGCTTTCGCGGCGGCTGCGTCCACGCCTTGCCACTCAGATCGCAACCTTCGGCACGGCCGGCGTGGTCGTGGTCGGCACACTCTGCCTTGGCGGGCTCGATCATGCCGCGCGGGTCCAGCACATCTCCGATGAGGGCATGCGGTTCCGCATGGACATTGCCGTGCTCTCGCAAGGCTTCCTCGAGACGCAATGGCTCGCGACCCGCTTCCTGCACAGCCACGACGAACGCCTCATCACCCAGCACGCCGATCGCGTCGCGCAGGAGCTGCAGGTGCTCGACGCCGTCGAAGCCTATGCCGTGACCGCGGCGGATAACGATCCGATCAGGCAGGTCGGGTCGCTGCGCACCGGCATCAATCTCTATGCCACACGGTTCCAGAATATCGTCGGCGCGCAGCGCGTGCTCGGCCTGCGCGAGGGCGACGGGCTGCAGGGCAGATTGCGGGATGCCGCCCGCGGCTTCGAGAGTGCGGTCACGGCGGCCGGCGAGCCCGGGCTCACGCTGCTGATGCAGGCCATGCGCCGGCTGGAGCACGAGTTCATGCTGCGCGGCGAGGAGAGGATCGGCGATCGGTTCGACGAGACCGAGAGCAGATTCGAGACGGTGTTGGCCGGCGCGGCGCTCGCAGCTCCGACCCGATCGGAGCTCCTGTCGCTGGCACGCGCCTACAAGCAGGCGTTTGCAGGGGTCGCGGTGTCGCGTCAGGCGCTGGACGAGCAGGTCGAGGACCTCGAACAGATCTTCGATCGCATCCACCCTGCTCTGGTCCAGGCGGCCGCCGCCGCCCAGTTGCGCGGCGAGGCCGCTGAACGCAGGGCGGCCGAGGTGCGGCGGATGCTGAGCTGGATCACCGGAGCGACCGCGATCGCGCTGGCACTCGCCGCGGTGCTGTTCGGACGCCGCGTGGCGCGGCTGATCCGGGGCATGAGCGCCGCCATGCACGAGCTGTCGGCCGGCAGGTTCGACGTCGTGCTCCCCGGCCTGGGGCGCAATGATGAGATCGGCGAGATGGCGCAGGCCGTCGAAGCCTTCAAGCTCACCGCCAGGCGGCGTGCCGAGACCGAGCTCGAAAGCCGCCGCGAGGAGGATCGCCGCGCCGCCGAGCGCCATCGTGCAGAGCTGGCGCGGCTCGCCGAGTCGTTCGAGGCCACGGCCGGCCACGTCATCATGTCGGTGTCGTCGGCCTCGCAGGAGCTCACCCAGTCGGCGCATGGCCTGACCGAGACCGCCCACCATACCCAAGCGCTGTCGGCGGCAGTGGCCGCAGCCTCCCAGGAAGCCTCGCTGAATGTGCAGCGGGTCGCGGCCGCGACCGACGAGATGATGGCATCGGCTGCGGAGATCGGACGGCAGGTCGACATCTCAGCAGGGATCGCCCGCGACGCCGTCGATCAGGCCAGGCAGACCGACGAACGGATGGCGCTGCTGGCAGCCGCGGCCGACCGCATCGGCAGCGTCATCCAACTGATCGCCACGATCGCGCAGCAGACCAATTTGCTGGCGCTGAATGCGACGATCGAGGCGGCACGGGCCGGCGAATCCGGCGCCGGCTTCGCCGTCGTCGCCCAGGAGGTCAAGACGCTCGCCAAGCAGACCGCCGACGCCACCGAGGACATCCGAGAGCAGATCGCCGGCATCCAGACCGCGACGCGGGAATCGGTCGGTGCGATTGGCGCGATCGTCGCCATCATCGGCCGCATCTCGGATATCGCCTCGGGCGTCGCAACCGCCATCGAAGGCCAGGGCCACGCCACGCGTGACATCGCCCGCAACATCCAAAGCGCGTCCGAGCGCACCGCCCAGGTCGCGCACAGCATCGGCGAGGTGACGAACGGCGCCTCCATCACCGGCGTGGCCTCGTCCCAGGTCCTCAATGCGGCCCGGCTGCTGACCGATGGCAATGATCGCCTGCGCCAGGAGCTCGACGATTTCGTCCGCACCATCCGCGCGGGGTGAGTGCGCACGCCTGGATCATGGCGCGTTTGCACGAGCCCGCATCATGATCTCTCCTGTTGGTCTGAGCACGATACTGTCCGGGCGACGGGACCATGAAACGAAAACGGCGTCCAAAACGAAAAACGGCGCCCGAAGGCGCCGCTCTGTAACCCTATCTCGGATGCCTGCTTACGCGGCTTCCGAGGTTTCCTGCACCGGGCCGGAATCCTGGCCCTTGGCATCGACGTCGCGATCGACGAACTCGATCACGGCCATCGCCGCGTTGTCGCCGTAGCGGAAGCCGGCCTTGATGATGCGGGTGTAGCCGCCATTGCGGTCCTTGTAGCGAGGCGCCAGCACGTCGAACAGCTTCTTGACCTGGTCGACGTCGCGCATTTCGGCGATCGCCTGACGGCGCAGCGCCAGACCGCCCTTCTTGCCGAGCGTGACCAGCTTCTCGACGATCGGCCGGAGTTCCTTGGCCTTCGGCAGCGTGGTGACGATCTGCTCGTGCTTGATCAGCGCGGCGCACATGTTGGCGAACATCGCCTTGCGATGCTCGGCAGTGCGGTTGAGCTTCCGATGAACCTTGCCGTGACGCATTGTCTTAGTCCTTCATTTCAATCTGCCGCGACGGTTCGTCGGACATGTTGCTCAGGTGGGCTGCCTGCGTTCGCCCGGTAGAATAGCGAGTGGCGAATAGCGAATGGCGAGGAGTGTTTCTTCCCTATTCGCCACTCCCTACCCGCCATTCGCTCAGTAGTGATCCTCGAAGCGCTTGGCCAGTTCGTCGATATTCTCCGGCGGCCAGCCAGGCACTTCCATGCCGAGATGCAGACCCATCTGAGCCAGCACTTCCTTGATCTCGTTCAGCGACTTGCGGCCGAAGTTCGGGGTGCGCAGCATCTCCGCTTCCGACTTCTGCACGAGGTCGCCGATATAGACGATGTTGTCGTTCTTCAGGCAGTTCGCCGAACGCACCGACAGCTCGAGTTCGTCCACCTTCTTGAGGAAGGCCGGGTTGAAGGCGAGATCCGGAATGATCTCCTGGGCGACTTCCTTGCGCGGCTCTTCGAAGTTGACGAAGACGTTGAGCTGATCCTGCAGGATGCGGGCGGCGTAGGCCACCGCGTCCTCCGGCGAGATCGCGCCGTTGGTCTCGATCGTCATGGTCAGCTTGTCGTAGTCGAGGATCTGGCCCTCGCGGGTGTTCTCGACCTTGTAGGAGACCTTGCGGACCGGCGAGAACAGGCTGTCGATCGGGATCAGGCCGATCGGCGCGTCCTCAGGACGGTTGCGCTCGGCCGGCACGTAGCCCTTGCCGGTCGCGACCGTGAACTCCATGCGGATCTCGGCGCCCTCGTCCAGGGTGCAGAGCTGCAGGTCGGGATTGAGCACGACGATGTCGCCGACGGTCTGGATATCGCCGGCGGTGACGGCGCCCGGACCCTGCTTCTTCACGACCATCCGCTTCGGGCCTTCGCCCTGCATCTTGATCGAGATATCCTTGATGTTCAGCACGATGTCGGTGACGTCCTCACGGACGCCCGCTATCGAGGAGAACTCGTGCAGCACGCCATCGATGTGCACCGACTGCACCGCGGCGCCCTGCAGCGACGATAGCAGGATGCGGCGGAGCGCATTGCCCAGCGTCTGGCCGAAACCGCGCTCCAGCGGCTCGGCAACCACGGTGGCGAAACGGGTCGCGTCGGAGCCCGGCGTGACCTGGAGCTTGTTCGGCCGAATCAATTCTTGCCAATTCTTCTGGATCGTCACTGTTTCACCCATGGGCCAGTCCGTCGGCTGCGACTGACTGGCGTTGGAGAACCGCGCATCGGATCGCGGCAATCGAAATGGTTCAAAAGCAAGACGAGGCGGACATGCTGCCCGCCTCCTTCAGATCAAACGCGACGACGCTTCCGCGGACGGCAACCATTGTGCGGGATCGTCGTCACGTCGCGGATCGAGGTGACGGTGAAGCCCGCGGCCTGCAGCGCGCGCAGCGCCGATTCACGTCCGGAGCCCGGACCGGCGACCTCGACCTCGAGGGTGCGCATGCCGTGCTCCTGGGCCTTCTTGGACACGTCCTCCGCCGCGACCTGTGCCGCGTATGGGGTCGACTTGCGCGATCCCTTGAAGCCCATCGTGCCAGCCGACGACCAGGCGATGGTGTTGCCCTGCGCATCGGTGATGGTGATGGTGGTGTTGTTGAACGACGAGTTCACATGGGCGACGCCGGAGGCGATGTTCTTGCGCTCACGACGGCGGACACGTGTGGCTTCCTTGGCCATATAGGTACCTTTCTTGAGATCTCAACGCCGCCGTAGTGCCAGCGGCTACACCGAAGATGCGAATGGTGAATAGCGAGTAGCGAATAGGGATCGCCCCTACTCGCCACCCGCTACTCGCAATTCACCAGATTACTTCTTCTTGCCGGCGATCGCCTTGGCAGGACCCTTGCGCGTGCGCGCATTGGTATGCGTGCGCTGACCGCGAACCGGCAGGCCACGGCGATGACGCAGGCCGCGGTAGCAGCCGAGGTCCATCAGCCGCTTGATGTTGATGCCGGTCTCGCGCCGCAGGTCGCCCTCGACGACGTAGTCGCGGTCGATGATTTCGCGGATCTGCAGGACTTCCTGGTCGCTCAGCTGGTTGACACGGCGATCCTCGGCGATCTTGACCTTTTCAATGATCTCGCTCGCGATCTTCGGGCCAATGCCATGGATGTACTGGAGCGCGATCAGGACGCGCTTGTTGGTCGGGATATTGACACCGGCAATACGGGCCACGGACTTCTCTCCTGTCGCCGATCCCAGGACGGACCGGCCTTCATTCTCGCTATCTCGGGCAGGTGTCCGCAAACGCGAACAAGACGCCCACCCCTCGATTCGTGGGGCCCGGCATCTTTCGAAAACTATCCGACTTGGATGCGGGCTTATTAATGGATTCACACGGCGGTCGTCAACCGCTCCTAGAAGATTCGGTCACCTCGTTGCGCGCTTTTTTGCGGCTTTCGCCGAGGTTTTCCGGGTCCCCTTGGTGGCCTTGGCTGCGGATTTGCTAGCCTTGGCGGCGGGCTTGCGTGCCTTGGCAGGAGCTCTGGCCACCTTTTTGGGAGCCTTGGCCGGCGCTTTCTTGGCGGCCTTTTTCACGGTCTTGGCGGCCTTTTTGGCGGTTTTGCCGGCCTTTTTGGCCGCGGCTGCCGATTTCGTGGCTGTCTTGGCCGATGTCTTGGCGGCCTTCGTGGGGAGCTTGGCACTGCGCTTGGCGGGGCTGGCATTCTTGGCCGCCCGACTCGTACCGCCCTTCCCGACCGCGGCCAGGATCCGGCCGATCTCCGCGGTCACCTGCTCGATCGGCATCATGCCGTCGACCGTCGCGAGCATCCGGTGGTCGGAATAATAGTGGATCAGGGGCTCGGTCTGGTCGCGATAACTGGCCAGCCGCTTGGTCAGGACCTCCGGCGTATCGTCGGCCCGCACCGGCTCGCCCCGCGCGCGGGTCTCGGCCGCCCGGCGCTCGACCCGCTCGAGCAGCACACCCTCATTGACCTTGAGCTCGATGACCGCGTCCAGCGTCATCTGCTTCTGCTTCAACAGCGCATCCAGCGCCTCGGCCTGCGGAACCGTGCGCGGGAAGCCGTCGAGGATGAAGCCGTTGGCGGCGTCGGGCTGCTCGATCCGGTCGGCGATAATGCCGACCACGACCTCGTCCGGCACCAGACCGCCGGCGGCCATGATGTCCTTGGCCTTCAGCCCGATCGGGGTCTGCGCCGCCACGGCTGCGCGCAGCATGTCGCCGGTCGACAGCTGCACGATGCCATATTGCTGCACCAGGCGCTGCGCCTGCGTTCCCTTGCCCGAGCCGGGCGGTCCCAGAAGAATGAGTCTCATTGAATGTCCGCCCCCCGGCACACGGTGAGCGATCCTCCCGCGCACCTTGTTCTTGGCTTTTGGCTCCCGGGCCGCGATCCGCCGCTAGCCGCGGCGGCGCCCCCGCAATTTCGACTTCCTGATCAACCCTTCATACTGATGGGCGAGCAGATAACCCTGAACCTGCGCCACGGTATCCATCGTAACGCTGACCACGATCAGAAGCGAAGTGCCACCAAAGTAGAACGGGACGGAAGCGTAGGAAATCAGAATTTCCGGGATCAGACACACGATCGCCAGATAGATGGCGCCGAGCACGGTGATCCGGGACAGCACGTAATCGATATATTCCGCGGTGCGCTCACCCGGCCGGATCCCGGGGATGAAGCCGCCATGCTTCTTCAGATTGTCCGCCGTCTCGGTCGGGTTGAACACGATGGCAGTGTAGAAGAAGGCGAAGAACAGGATCAGCGCCAGATACAGCACCAGGAACAGCGGCCGGCCGTGGCCGAGCTGGGTGGTGATCCACTGGAACCATTCCGGGCCCTTGCCGGCGTTGAAATTGGCGACGGTGGTCGGCAGCAGCAGCAGCGACGAGGCGAAGATCGGCGGGATCACGCCCGAGGTGTTCAGCTTCAGCGGCAGATGCGAGGACTGGCCCTCGAACATCTTGTTGCCGACCTGGCGCTTCGGATACTGGATCAGGAGCCGGCGCTGGGCGCGCTCCATGAACACGATGAAGGCGATCACGGCAACCGCCATCACGATGACGATCAGGATCAAGCCGGTCGACAGCGCGCCCTGACGTCCCAGCTCGAGCATGTTGGCGAGCGCCGAGGGCAGCTCCGCCACGATGCCGGACAGGATGATCAGCGAGATGCCGTTGCCGATGCCGCGCGAGGTGATCTGCTCACCCAGCCACATCAGGAACATGGTGCCGCCGGTCAGCGTGATCGCGGTGGACAGGCGGAAGAACAGGCCGGGATCGGCGACCACATTGCCGGCGCCTTCGAGCCCCACCGCAATGCCGTAGGACTGGACGGCGGCCAGAATCACCGTGAGATAGCGGGTGTACTGGTTCAGCATCTTGCGGCCCGCCTCGCCCTCTTTCTTGAGGGCTTCGAGCTGCGGCGAGACCGTGGTCAGGAGCTGGATGATGATCGATGCCGAGATGTACGGCATGATGTTCAGCGCGAAGATCGCCATGCGGTGGATGCCGCCGCCGGCGAACATGTTGAACATGCCGAGAATGCCGCCGGCCTGGGTGCGGAACACCGAATCCCAGATGTTCGGATCGATGCCGGGCAGCGGGATGTAGGTACCGAGGCGGTAGACCAGCAGCGCGCCGAGGGTGAACCAGATGCGCTTCTTGAGCTCATCGGCCTTCGCAAACGCGCCGAAATTGAGGTTTGCCGCCAGTTGTTCCGCTGCTGAGGCCATATCTGACTTTCTCCCGCCGCCCTTTTGACCACATCAGCCCCGCGAGGGCTCGCGGGGCTTGGGCAGACGTTCGGATATTATCTGGTGCGCCGACGCATTCTGTCCATCGCCCTCCCCCGCCAAGCTGACGCCTGCGGCGGGGCGATGACGCAGAAGTTACGCCGCTTCGCCTTCGTCCTTGGCTGGCGCCAGGAGCTTGACGGTGCCGCCGGCCTTCTCGACCGCCGCAATCGCCGACTTCGAAGCGCCATGCACCTCAATGTTGACCTTCGCGGTGATCTCGCCGCGGCCGAGCAGACGCACGCCGTCCTTGGCGCGACGCAGCGCGCCCGACTTCACCAGCGCCTCGGCGTTGATCACGCTGCCGGCATCCAGCTTCTTGGCATCGATCGCCTGCTGGATCCGGTCGAGATTGATCTCGACGAAATCGAGCGCGAAGATGTTGTTGAAGCCGCGCTTCGGCAGACGGCGATGCATCGGCATCTGGCCGCCCTCGAAGCCCTTGATGCGCACGCCGGAACGTGCGGTCTGGCCCTTGCCGCCACGGCCGGAGGTCTTGCCCTTGCCGGAGCCGATGCCACGGCCGACGCGCATGCGCTTCTTGCGCGCACCGGCATTGTCGGCGATATCGCTGAGCTTCATCGCCCTTCTCCTTACTTCTCGTCGACGATGCGGACGAGATGATGAACCTTGGTGATCATGCCGCGGACCGCCGGCGTATCAGGCAGTTCGGTCACGCGGCCGATCTTGTTGAGCTTCAACCCGATCAGCGTCTCGCGCTGCGAGTGATGCCGGCGGATCGGGCTGCCGATCTGCTCGATCTTGATCGTCTTGGCGTCAGCCATTGTCCTCACTCCGAGATGCGCCAGCCAGAGGCGGCGCGCGTTCGTTAGTCGGCAGCTGCTTCGGCATCGCCACCGACGCGGCGGGCCTGCAGGGTCGACACCTTGATGTTGCGGCGCGCGGCGACCGAGCGCGGGCTGTCCTGGTGCTTCAGCGCGTTGAAGGTCGCGCGCACCATGTTGTACGGGTTGGACGACCCGATCGACTTCGCCACCACGTCCTGGATGCCCAGCGTCTCGAACACGGCACGCATCGGGCCGCCGGCGATGATGCCGGTACCGGCTGGCGCTGCACGCAGATAGACGCGGCCCGCACCGTGACGACCGAAAATGTCGTGGTGCAGGGTCCGGCCCTCGCGCAGCGCGACGCGGGTCAGGTTACGCTTGGCGGAGTCGGTCGCCTTGCGGATCGCCTCCGGAACCTCGCGCGCCTTGCCGTGGCCGAAGCCGACCCGGCCCTTCTGATCGCCGATCACGACGAGCGCCGCAAAGCCGAAGCGCTTACCGCCCTTCACGACCTTCGCGACTCGGTTGATGTGGACGAGCTTGTCGACGAACTCGCTGTCGCGCTCCTCACGCTCCTTGCGATCGCGACCGCCTCGTTCCCGTTCACCTGCCATGGTGCTATCCAATCTTCTGAGGGGCTCTGACGCCCAAATCCAATGATGTTAGAAGCTCAGCCCGCTCTCGCGCGCCGCGTCGGCCAGAGCCTTGACGCGACCGTGATAGAGATAGCCGCCGCGATCGAACACGACTTCCTTGATCCCCGCCTTCACCGCGCGCTCGGCGAGCAGCTTGCCCACCGCCTTGGCCGCATCGATATCGGCGCCGGTGTTGCCGGACGAGCGCATCTCCTTCTCCATCGACGATGCAGAGGCGAGCGTCTCGCCCTTCTGATCGTCGATGACCTGAGCGTAGATGTGCTTCGACGAGCGGAACACCGACAGACGCGGACGGCCGCCGGCGGAGCGGCGCAGCGACAGCCTCACGCGCTGCTTGCGCCGGGCATTCGTAACCTTGGCTCTCGACATGTCCGGCTCCGTTACTTCTTCTTGCCTTCCTTGCGGAAGATGAATTCACCCGCGTACTTCACACCCTTGCCCTTATAGGGCTCCGGCGGCCGGTAGGCGCGGATCTCGGCGGCCACCTGGCCGACGCGCTGCGGGTCGATGCCCGTGACGGTGATCTCGGTCGGCTTCGGCACGGCGATCGTGATGCCTTCCGGGATCTGGTAGACGACGTCGTGGCTGTAGCCGAGCGCGAGCTGCAGGTTCTTGCCCTGCATCGCGGCGCGGTAGCCGACGCCGGTGATCTCGAGCTTCTTCTCGAAGCCCTTGGTGACGCCTTCAACCAGATTCGCGATCTGGGCGCGCGCGGTGCCGTACAGCGACCGGGCGCGCTTGGTCTCGCTGCGCGGGGCAACCCTGACCTGGCCGTTCTCGAACTTCACGTCCACGTCGTCATGGACGATAAACTGAAGCTGCCCCTTCGGCCCCTTCATCTTGACGGTCTGGCCGTCGACGGTTGCGGTCACACCGGACGGCACCGTCACAGGCTTCTTGCCAATACGTGACATGGCTCAATCCTTCTTAGAACACCGTGAAGAGAACTTCACCGCCGACATTCGCGTCACGCGCGCTATGGTCGGCCATGATTCCCTTCGGCGTCGACAAAACAGAAATTCCGAGCCCGTTGTTCACGCGCGGCAGGTTCTTCACCGAGGTGTAGACGCGCCGGCCGGGCTTGGAGACGCGCTCGATCTCGCGGATCACGGGCTCGCCGTCGAAATATTTCAGCTCGATCTCGATCTCGCTGCGGCCGGACGGATGCTCCAGCGTGGCATAGCCACGGATGTAGCCTTCCGACTTCAGCACCTCGAGCACGCTGGCGCGCATCTTCGAGCCGGGGGTCGTGACCTTCGACTTCGAGCGCATCTGCGCGTTGCGGATGCGGGTGATCAGATCGCTGATGGGATCGTGCGTTGACATGTTCGACCCTCCTTACCAGCTCGACTTCACGAGGCCCGGAACCAGGCCCTTGGATCCGAGCTCGCGCAGCGCGATGCGGCTCAGCTTGTTCTTGCGGTAGTTCGACCGCGGACGGCCCGTCAGCTCGCACCGGTTGCGGATGCGGGTCGCCGACGAGTTGCGCGGCATTTCGGCCAGCTTCAGGGTCGCGGCAAAGCGCTCCTCCATCGGCTTGGTCTTGTCGGCGATGATCGCCTTCAACCGGGCGCGCTTCGGGGCGGCGTTCTTCGCCATCCGCTTGCGCCGGTTGTTCTTCTCGACTGAACTCTTCTTTGCCATGCTTGGCTCCTGGGTATCCGCGTTTGAGAAGCTGGTCAGCTGCTCACTGCCGGAACGGGAAATTGAATGCGGTCAGAAGGGCACGGGCCTCGTCATCGGTCGCCGCGGTGGTGCACACCGTGATGTCCATGCCCCAGCTCTCCCCGGCCTTGTCGAAGTCGATCTCGGGGAAAATGATGTGCTCCTTGATGCCGAGCGAGTAGTTGCCGCGGCCGTCGAAGCTCTTCGGGTTCAGGCCGCGGAAGTCGCGGACGCGCGGCAGCGCGACGTTGATCAGGCGGTCGATGAACTCGTACATCTTGGCCTTGCGCAGCGTGACCTTGCAGCCGATCGGCTGGTTCTCACGCAGCTTGAAGGTCGCGATGGCGACGCGCGAATAGGTCACGACCGCCTTCTGGCCGGCAATCAGCGACAGATCGGCCGCCGCCGTCTCCGCCTTCTTGCGGTCGTTGACGGCCTCGCCGATGCCCATGTTCAGCACGACCTTGTCGAGCCGCGGCACCTGCATGACGTTGGCATAGCCGAACTTCTCGGTCAGCGCGCTCTTGATCTTGCGATCATATTCCGTGCGGAGGCGCGGGGTGTAAGCGGTCTCAGCCATCGATCTCAACTCCCGAGCTCTTGGCAACGCGGACCTTCTTGCCGTCCGCCTGAACTTTGAATCCGATGCGCGTCGGCTTGCCGTCCTTGCCGACATAAGCGACGTTGGACAGGTGGATCGGCGCTTCCTTGGTGATGATGCCGCCCTCCTGGTTCTGCGTCTGCTTCTGGTGACGCTTGACCAGGTTGATGCCGCGCACCAGCGCGGTCCCGGCATCGGGACGCACTTCGAACACCTCGCCGGTGCGACCCTTGTCGCGACCGGTCAGGACGATCACCTTGTCGCCCTTGCGGATCTTGGCAGCCATCACAGCACCTCCGGGGCCAGCGAAATGATCTTCATGTGGTTCTTGGCGCGCAGCTCGCGCGGCACCGGCCCGAAGATACGGGTGCCGACCGGCTCCGACTGGTTGTTGATCAGAACGGCCGCGTTGCGGTCGAAGCGGATCACCGAGCCGTCGGCGCGGCGGATGTCCTTGCGGACGCGCACCACGACGGCCTTCATGACGTCGCCCTTCTTCACCTTGCCACGCGGAATGGCTTCCTTGATCGACACCACGATGATGTCGCCAACGGTGGCATAGCGGCGCTTCGAGCCGCCCAGCACCTTGATACACATGACACGGCGTGCGCCGGAATTATCGGCCACGTCGAGGTTGGTCTGCATCTGAATCATTGATGCACCTCGTCCTCTTCATCTGCTGCGCAGGAAAGCTGCGCCTTGTTTGGTCCCGAAAGCGAAACCGGCCCCTTGGGAGGGCCGCGTTCCGCGCCTCAGGCGGTTTTCTTGTGCTCGCCCCGGACCACGGTCCAGCGCTTCAGCTTCGAGATCGGCTTGCTCTCCTCGATCCACACCATGTCGCCCGGCTTGAACTCGTTGCTCTCGTCGTGGGCGTGGTAGTTCTTCGAGCGGCGGATGGTCTTCTTGTAGATCGGGTGGGTGAAGCGCCGGTCGACGCGCACGACCACGGTCTTGGCCTGCTTGTCGCTGACGACAACGCCCTGGAGGGTCCGTTTCGGCATGTCGAGCCTCTTACTTCGTCTTGGCGCGCTGCTGCGCGGCGATGGTCTTGATACGGGCGATGTCGCGGCGCGCCTCACGCAGGCGAGCGGTGTTCTCCAGCTGCCCGGTGGCGCGCTGGAAGCGCAGGTTGAAGCGCTCCTTCTTCAGATTGACGATCGCATCGTCCATCTGGTCCGGGCTCATCGCGCGAATGTCGGCAATCTTCATCTCGGCCATGACCATTACTCCGCAATGCGTTCGACGAAGCGCGTCTTGATCGGCAGCTTGGCGGCCGCCAGCAGCAGCGCCTCGCGCGCGATCTGGTTGCTCACGCCGTCGATCTCGAACATCACCCGGCCCGGCTTGACGCGGGCCACCCACAATTCCGGCGAGCCCTTGCCGGAGCCCATGCGGACTTCGGCCGGCTTCTTCGACACCGGAAGGTCTGGGAACACGCGGATCCAGACGCGGCCGGCGCGCTTCATGTGACGGGTCAGGGCACGACGGGCAGCCTCGATCTGGCGTGCGGTGACGCGATCCGGCTCCATCGCCTTCAGCCCGAACTGGCCGAAGGCCAGCGTCGCGCCCGAGGACGCAACGCCGTGGATACGGCCCTTATGCGCCTTTCGGAACTTGGTCTTCTTTGGTTGCATCATGGCTTTGAGCCCTCAAACCTGTCTTGTCGCGGCTGATCGATCAGGCCGCGTCGCGGCGCGAGCGCGGCTGCGAGCTCTCGCCGCCGCCTTCGTTCATCCGCTTGTCCTGTGCCATCGGATCGTGCTCGAGGATCTCGCCCTTGAAGATCCAGACCTTCACGCCGCAAGTGCCGAAGGTGGTGAACGCAGTGGCCACACCGTAGTCGATGTCGGCGCGCAGCGTGTGCAGCGGCACCCGGCCCTCGCGGTACCATTCCATGCGGGCGATTTCCGCGCCGCCCAGACGACCCGAGCAGTTGATGCGGATGCCCTCGGCGCCCAGACGCATCGCCGACTGCACAGCGCGCTTCATGGCGCGGCGGAACGCGACGCGGCGCTCGAGCTGCTGGGCGATCGATTCGGCGACCAGCGTGGCATCGAGCTCCGGCTTGCGGATCTCGACGATGTTGATGACGACGTCCGACGAGGTGATGTCAGCGACCCGCTTGCGCAGCTTGTCGATGTCGGCGCCCTTCTTGCCGATCACGACGCCAGGACGCGCCGAGTGGATCGTCACGCGGCACTTCTTGTGCGGACGCTCGATCACGATGCGGGCGACGGCCGCCTGCTTGAGCTCCTTGTGCAGGATCTCGCGGATCTTGACGTCTTCATGCAGCAGCTTGCCGTATTCGGCCTTGCCGGCGAACCAGCGCGAATCCCAGGTCCGGTTGATGCCGAGACGCAGACCGATCGGATTGATCTTTTGACCCATCGTATTCTCCTAGCGCTCTTTAAGCGCTCGCCTCGACCTGACGAACAATGATCGTCAGCTGCGAAAACGGTTTGAAAACCCGGCCCGAACGGCCACGACCGCGCGGCGAGAAACGCTTCATCACGATTCCCTTGCCGACGAAAGCCTGCGAGACGACGAGATCGTCGACCTCGAGCTCGTGGTTGTTCTCGGCATTGGCGATCGCCGATTCCAGGCACTTCTTCACGTCGACCGCAATCCGCTTGCGCGAGAACTGCAGGTCGGCGAGGGCTGCCGACGCCTTGCGGCCGCGGATCATCTGCGCCACCAGGTTCAGCTTCTGCGGGCTCACCCGAAGCATCCGGGCCACAGCCTTGGCCTCGTTGTCGGGGAGGCTCCGTTCGCGCTTTGGTTTGCTCATCGCTTAATCCTCAAGCCTTCTTGGCTTTCTTATCGCCCGAATGGCCGTGGAAGGTGCGGGTCGGCGAGAACTCGCCGAACTTGTGGCCAACCATTTCCTCGTTGACCGCGACCGGCACGTGCTTCTGGCCGTTGTAGACGCCGAACGTCAGGCCGACGAACTGCGGCAGGATGGTCGAGCGGCGGCTCCAGATCTTGATGACGTCGTGACGGCCGGACGCGCGCGCCGCATCTGCCTTCTTGAGCAGCGACGCCTCGACGAACGGGCCTTTCCAGACTGAACGAACCATGTCCGTCGTTCCTTACTTCTTCCGCTTGTGGCGGCTCAAGAGAATGAATTTGTCGGTCGACTTGTTGGTGCGGGTCTTCTTGCCCTTGGTGGGCTTGCCCCACGGAGTGACCGGGTGACGACCGCCCGAGGTACGGCCTTCGCCGCCGCCGTGCGGATGGTCGATCGGGTTCATCGCGACACCGCGGTTGTGCGGGCGACGGCCCATCCAACGCTTGCGGCCGGCCTTGCCGATCGAGGTGTTCATGTGGTCGGGGTTCGACACCGCACCGATGGTGCCGCGGCAACGGCCATGCACCAGGCGCTGCTCGCCCGAGTTCAGGCGGACGATCACGTAGTCCTGGTCGCGACCGACGATCTGGGCGTAGGTGCCGGCCGAACGCGCCAGCTGACCGCCCTTCCCGATCTTCACCTCGATATTGTGCACGATCGTGCCGACCGGCATGTTGCCGAGCGGCATGACATTGCCCGGCTTCACGTCGACATAGTTGCCGGCGACGATGGTGTCGCCGACCGCCAGGCGCTGCGGCGCCAGGATGTAGGCGAGCTCGCCGTCCTGATACTTGACCAGGGCGATGAAGGCGGTGCGGTTCGGATCATACTCCAGGCGCTCGACGGTCGCGGGAACGTCGACCTTGTCGCGCTTGAAGTCGACCATGCGGTACGACTGCTTGTGACCGCCGCCGAGGAAGCGAACCGTGATGCGGCCGGTGTTGTTGCGACCGCCGCTCGACAGCTTGCCTTCGGTCAGCGCCTTGACCGGCTTGCCCTTGTACAGGGCCGAACGATCGACCATGACCAGCTGGCGCTGGCCCGGCGTCGTGGGGTTGAATGTCTTCAATGCCATGGCAGCTGAGCCTTACAGTCCGGTGGTGACGTCGATCCGGTGGCCCTCTTCGAGGGTCACGATCGCCCGCTTGCTGTCCGATTGCGAACCGAAATGGCCGCGGAACACCTTGGTCTTGCCCTTGCGGACGAGCGTGTTCACGCTCTTGACCTTGACGTCGAACAGCTTCTCGATCGCCTCTTTGATCTGCGGCTTGGTCGCCTTGGCGGCCACCTTGAACAGAACCTTGTTGTGCTCGGAGGCGAAAGTCGCTTTCTCGGTCACGACCGGCGCGAGGATGATGTCGTAGTGGCGCGGATCGATGGTCTTCATTTGAAGCGCGCCTCCAGCGCATCGATCGCCGCCTTGGTCAGAACGAGCTTCTGGCGGCGGAGAATGTCATAGACGTTGATGCCCTGGATCGGCAGCACGTCAAGGTTCGGGATGTTCCGGGCCGCAGCGGCGAAGCCGTTGTGCAGCTCGGCGCCGTCGATGATCAGCGCGTTGGTCAGGCCGAGACCCGAGAAGTGGCCGATCAGCGCCTTGGTCTTCGCCGCCTCGAGGGTGGCGTTCTCCAGCACGACCAGATCACCGTCCTTGGCCTTGGCCGACAACGCATGCTTCAGCGCCAGCGCGCGCACCTTCTTCGGCAGGTCGGTCGCATGCGAGCGCACGACCGGACCGAAGGCACGACCACCGCCGCGGAACTGCGGCACGCGCGCCGAGCCGTGACGGGCGCCGCCGGTACCCTTCTGCTTGTACATCTTCTTGCCGGTGCGCCAGATCTCGGCGCGGCCCTTGGCCTTGTGCGTGCCGGCCTGACGCTTGTTCAGCTGCCACTGAACACAGCGCTGGATGATGTCGACGCGCGGCTCAAGACCGAAGATGGCGTCGGACAGCTGGACAGAGCCAGCGTCCTTGCCCTCAAGCGTGGTGACTTTCAGTTCCATTTATGCGCCCTCCTGCACGGCCGGCGCTTCGGCAGCCTGCTCACCCGCGACCTTGAACTTGCCGGGCTTCGGCGCTTCCTTCGGCAGCGGCTTCTTCACGGCGTCGCGCACCGAGATCCAGCCACCCTTGGAGCCGGGCACCGCGCCTTCAACCAGGATCAGGCCGCGCTCGACATCCGTCTGCACCACCCGCAGGTTCAGCGTGGTGACGCGATCGACGCCCATATGACCGGGCATCTTCTTGTTCTTCCAGGTCTTGCCGGGGTCCTGACGGCCACCGGTCGAACCGATCGAACGGTGCGAGATCGACACACCGTGCGTGGCGCGCAGACCGCCGAAGTTCCAACGCTTCATACCGCCGGCGAAGCCCTTACCGACCGTGGTGCCGGTGACGTCGACGAACTGGCCGACGACGAAATGGTCGGCGAGGATCTCGGCGCCGACCGGGATCAGCGAATCCTCGCTGACGCGGAACTCGGCGACCTTGCGCTTCGGCTCGACCTTGGCGACCGCGAACTGGCCGCGCTCGGCCTTCGGCATGTAGACCGTCTTGCGGCTGCCGCTGCCGAGCTGCAGCGCGACATAGCCGTTCTTCTCGGTGGTGCGGTGACCGACCACCTGGCAATTGCCGAGCTTCAGCACGGTCACGGGGATATGTTCGCCGGTCTCCGTGAAGACCCGCGTCATCCCGACCTTTTGTGCGATCACTCCGGAGCGCATCGGCGTGCTTCCTGTTCTTCTCTATGTCCGCGATGAGGCGGACGTGAATCCAAAAACTTAGAGCTTGATCTCGACGTCGACGCCGGCCGCCAGATCGAGCTTCATGAGAGCATCGACGGTCTGCGGGGTCGGATCGACGATGTCGAGCAGGCGCTTGTGGGTGCGCATCTCGAACTGCTCGCGGCTCTTCTTGTCGACGTGCGGCGAACGGTTCACGGTGAACTTCTCGATGCGGGTCGGCAGCGGAATGGGTCCGCGAACCTGCGCGCCCGTCCGTTTCGCCGTGTTGACGATCTCGCGCGTCGACGTATCGAGGATTCGATGGTCGAACGCCTTGAGACGGATGCGGATATTCTGGCCGTTCATTGCCGTATCTTTCTTTGAGTAGTGAGTGGCGAGTAGCGAACGGCGAATGGAGATCTCCATTCGCCACCCGCCATTCCCTATTCGCTTTGTTACTCGATGATCGAGGCGACGACGCCAGCGCCGACGGTGCGGCCGCCTTCACGGATGGCGAAGCGCAGCTTCTCTTCCATCGCGATCGGCACGATCAGGTGCACTTCCATCGCGATGTTGTCGCCCGGCATCACCATCTCGGTGCCTTCCGGCAGGTGAACGACGCCGGTCACGTCGGTCGTGCGGAAGTAGAACTGCGGACGGTAGTTGGTGAAGAACGGCGTGTGACGGCCGCCCTCTTCCTTGGTGAGGATGTAAGCCTCAGCCTTGAACTTGGTGTGCGGCTTGACCGAACCCGGCTTGCACAGCACCTGGCCGCGCTCGACGTCCTCGCGCTTGGTGCCGCGGAGCAGCGCACCGATGTTGTCGCCAGCCTGGCCCTGATCGAGCAGCTTGCGGAACATTTCGACGCCGGTGACGGTGGTCTTCTGGGTCGGACGGATACCGACGATCTCGATTTCCTCACCGACCTTGATGACGCCGCGCTCGACACGGCCGGTCACCACGGTGCCGCGGCCCGAGATCGAGAACACGTCTTCGACCGGCATCAGGAAGGGCTGGTCGATCGGACGCTCCGGCTGCGGAATGTACTCGTCGACATTGCGCATCAGCTCGAGGATGGCGTCGTGGCCGAGCTTCTTGTCGGAATCTTCCAGAGCGGCCAGCGCCGAACCCTTGATGATCGGGATCTTGTCGCCCGGGAATTCGTACTTCGAGAGCAGCTCGCGGACCTCGAGCTCGACGAGCTCGAGCAGCTCCGGATCGTCGACCATGTCGCACTTGTTGAGGAACACGACCAGCGCCGGAACGCCGACCTGGCGGGCGAGCAGGATGTGCTCGCGGGTCTGCGGCATCGGGCCGTCAGCGGCCGACACGACCAGGATCGCACCGTCCATCTGGGCGGCGCCGGTGATCATGTTCTTCACGTAGTCGGCGTGGCCGGGGCAGTCGACGTGCGCATAGTGGCGGTTCTGCGTCTCGTACTCGACGTGGGCGGTCGAGATGGTGATGCCGCGAGCCTTCTCTTCCGGCGCCTTGTCGATCTGATCGTAGGCAGTGAACGTCGCACCGCCGGTCTCGGCCAGGATCTTGGTGATGGCAGCCGTCAGCGACGTCTTGCCATGGTCGACGTGACCGATGGTGCCGATGTTGCAGTGGGGCTTGTTACGTTCAAATTTAGCTTTGGCCATTTGACTCTCCGTTCAGTCGCTAAGCTGAGCTAACGACAATCAGGCAAACTTCTTCTGGACTTCGGCCGACACGTTGGCCGGCGCTTCAGCGTAGTGCGAGAACTGCATCGTGAAGGTTGCGCGGCCCTGGCTCATCGAGCGCAGGTTATTCACGTAACCGAACATGTTCATGAGCGGCACCATCGCGTTGATGACGTTGGCATTGCCGCGCATGTCCTGGCCCTGGATCTGGCCACGACGCGAGTTCAGGTCGCCGATGACCGAGCCGGTGTAGTCTTCCGGCGTGACCACTTCGACCTTCATGATCGGCTCGAGCAGAACCGACTTGCCCTTCTGCAGCGCCTCGCGGAAGGCCGCGCGGGAAGCGATTTCGAAGGCCAATGCCGACGAGTCGACGTCGTGATACTTGCCGTCGACCAGCGCGACCTTGACGTCGACCACCGGGAAGCCGGCGACCACGCCAGCGCCGAGCACGCTCTCGATGCCCTTCTCGACGCCGGGGATGTATTCCTTCGGAACCGCACCGCCGACGATCTTGGACTCGAACACGTAGCCACCACCCGGCTCGTTCGGCTCGACCACGAGGCTCACGGCCGCGAACTGGCCGGTACCGCCGGTCTGCTTCTTGTGAGTGTAGTCCACATTGGCCGGCTTGGTGATGCGCTCACGGAACGCCACCTGCGGCGCGCCGATATTCGCATCGACCTTGTAGGTGCGCTTCAGGATGTCGACCTTGATGTCGAGATGGAGCTCGCCCATGCCCTTGAGGATGGTCTGGCCCGACTCGTGATCGGTCGACACGCGGAAGGACGGATCCTCGGCGGCGAGCTTCGCCAGCGCGATGCCCAGCTTCTCCTGGTCGGCCTTCGACTTCGGCTCGATCGCGATCTCGATGACCGGCTCGGGGAATTCCATCTTTTCCAGGATCACCTGGTTGTTCGGATCGCACAGCGTGTCACCGGTGCGGGCTTCCTTGAGGCCGGCGAGAGCGACGATGTCGCCCGCATAGGCTTCCTTGATGTCCTCGCGGTTGTTCGCATGCATCAACAGCATGCGTCCGATGCGCTCCTTCTTCTCGCGGGTCGAGTTCACGACGCCGGTGCCCGAGGTCAGGATGCCCGAATAGATGCGGCAGAAGGTGATGGTGCCGACGAACGGATCGTCCATGATCTTGAACGCGAGCAGCGACAGCGGCTCCTTGTCGTCCGCCTTGCGCACGACCTCGTTGCCCTTGTCGTCGGTACCCTTGATCGCGGGCACGTCGAGCGGTGACGGCAGATAATCGACGACGGCGTCGAGCAAGGGCTGCACGCCCTTGTTCTTGAAGGCGGATCCGCACAGCACCGGATAGAACGCGCCGGACAGCACGGCCTTGCGGATCAGCCGCTTCAGCGTCGCCTCGTCCGGCTCGGTGCCTTCGAGATAGGCCGACATGGCGTCGTCGTCGAGCTCGACGGCGGCTTCCACCAGCTTCTCGCGATATTCCTTGGCCTGGTCGGCGAGCTCAGCCGGGATCTCGACATGGTCGAACTTCGCGCCGAGCGACTCGTCGTTCCAGACGATCGCCTTCATCGTGACGAGGTCGATACAGCCCTTGAAGTTGTTCTCCGCGCCGATCGGCAGCTGGATGGCAACCGGCTTCGCGCCCAGGCGGTCGACGATGTCGGCCAAGCACTTGAAGAAGTCGGCACCGGTCTTGTCCATCTTGTTGGCGAAGACGATGCGCGGCACCTTGTACTTGTCACCCTGACGCCAGACCGTCTCGGTCTGCGGCTCGACGCCCTGGTTGGAGTCGAGCACGCACACGGCGCCGTCGAGCACGCGCAGCGACCGCTCGACTTCGATCGTGAAGTCGACGTGGCCGGGAGTGTCGATGATGTTCAGGCGCTTGCCGTTCCAGAACGCGGTGGTGGCAGCGGAGGTGATCGTGATGCCACGCTCCTGCTCCTGCTCCATCCAGTCCATCGTCGCGGCACCTTCGTGCACTTCGCCGATCTTGTGGCTCTTGCCGGTGTAATACAGGATGCGCTCGGTCGTCGTGGTCTTACCGGCGTCGATATGCGCCATGATGCCGAAGTTACGATAGTCTTCGATGGCGTGTTGGCGGGGCATGGATCTGTTCCCTGATTTCCGTTCGGGCCGCTGTTACCAGCGGTAGTGCGAGAAGGCGCGGTTGGCTTCAGCCATCCGGTGCACGTCTTCGCGCTTCTTCACGGCGTTCCCCCGGTTGTTCGAGGCGTCGAGCAGCTCCGCCGAAAGCCGCTCGGTCATCGTCTTTTCGTTGCGGTCGCGCGCCGCCGAGATCAGCCAGCGAATGCCCAGCGCCTGCCGGCGGGTCGAGCGAACCTCGACCGGCACCTGGTAGGTCGCGCCGCCGACGCGGCGGGAGCGGACCTCGATGGTCGGCATGACGTTGTCGAGCGCCTGCTCGAACACCGTCAGCGGGTTCTGCTTGGTCTTGCTCTCGATGATGCCGAAGGCGCCATAGACGATGCTCTCGGCGACCGACTTCTTGCCGGCATACATCACGGAGTTCATGAACTTGGTGACGATGATGTTCCCGAACTTCGGATCCGGCAGAACTTCACGCTTTTCGGCAGAATGACGACGCGACATCTGGGTTGTCTCTTCTTGCTCGTGATGGCGAGGATCACCCCGACCACCTCCGATTAAATCCTTCGTTTGATATCCCCGGGCCCGACCCGGGAACGATCTTCGCTCCGCTCAGATCACTTCGGACGCTTGGCGCCGTACTTCGAGCGGCGCTGCTTACGGTTCTTGACGCCCTGCGTATCCAGCACACCGCGCAGGATGTGATAGCGCACGCCCGGCAAGTCCTTGACGCGGCCGCCGCGGATCATAACCACCGAGTGCTCCTGCAGGTTATGGCCCTCACCCGGGATGTAGCCGATCACCTCGAAGCCGTTGGTCAGGCGCACCTTGGCGACCTTACGAAGCGCCGAGTTCGGCTTCTTCGGAGTCGTGGTGTAGACGCGCGTACAAACACCACGCTTCTGCGGCGACTGCTGCAGCGCCGGCACCTTCTTGCGCGACTTCTGCACTTCGCGCGGATTTGCGATCAGCTGGTTGATCGTCGGCATCTTGGCCTTCACCCTTCTCAACGTTCGCACGGAAACCGCGATGGATTTCCGCAAATTCTGTTCGAGGCTCCCCGCCTCACCGGTCCGCCCAGCGCGACGAAAATCCGCGCAAAACGAAAGCGCGCCAACCGTTCATCGCTGAACGGAAAGCGCTCGACGCCACAGAGGACCGCGATCACCACCATCAAGCTTGCGCTGACGGCGGCCTACCGAGGTCATGCATCCGAAATTGGTCTCAAGAGAACGCGCTCGAGAGATCTAAAATCGTTCTGGCATTGCCTAGCTATGATCGACAGCGTTTGAGCGGCATTCGTCGAGGTTGGTGCCCGTTCTGCCCTGTTGAGGGCGGTCCGGGTGATCCGTACCGACGCTGGCGAAGCTCACCGCCTGTCGTTGAGTGCGCGCCTTTTATAAGCGGTAAATATCCAAGTCAAGCAAAACGACGCCGCAGGCTGCGCAAACAGGGCATCGCCGCTTCGCCGCGTCTCAGCCGGTCCCCAGCTCAGCGGGCCGTGAGGTATCCAGGGACCCGCTTCGCGCCGGTCAGATCGCCTCAAGCAGCCTCGGTAATGATCGGAAACAATGAAGATAAGGCTTTTTTCGGGTTTCAGCGCCAAGGATGGCCCCGACGAGGCGCCAGATGACCCGATACACCGACATTGCGATCATTGGCGGCGGCCTGGCCGGCTCGATTGCCGCTGGCATGCTCGGGAGGGCTGGAATCGCCGCGATTCTGGTCGATCCCCACACCGTCTACCCGCCCGACTTCCGAATCGAGAAGATTTCCGGCGCTGAGCAGATCGCGCGATTCCGGCGCACCGGAGTCGCCGACAAGGCCCTGCGCCAGGCGACGCTGGCGTTGGAAAACTGGATCGCCCGATTTGGCTACGTCCTGGACCGGGCGCCGGTCCCGCAATACGGCATCATGTACGACGCGCTGGTGGCCGCGGTGCGGGAGGAGATTCCCGATTCCGTGACGCGAATCGTCGCCAAGGCGGTCGCAATCACCGCGAGCGAGGAGCGGCAGGAGGTCACCCTCTCCGACGGGCAGACGGTGTCGGCGCGACTGGTCGTGCTCGCCAACGGGCTGAATGTCGGGCTGCGACATATGCTGGGAATCACCCGCAAGATCACCAGCCCATCCCATTCGATCTCGGTCGGCTTCGATCTCGCGCCCGTCGGGCGCCCCGCCTTCGCCTTTCCCGCGATGACCTATTTCCAGGAGCGGGCCAGCGCGCGCGTTCCCTACATCACGTTGTTCCCGATCGGCGAGCGGATGCGCGCCAATCTGTTCGCCTATCGCGAAGCCGATGATCCCTGGGTGCGGGCGATCCGGCGTAACCCGGCTGAGACGCTGGACGCCGCCCTGCCTGGCCTGCGGCGGATCACCGGCGATTACGCTGTCACCGGCGAGGTCAAGGTTCGGCCGGCCGACCTCATGGTCAACAGCGGCGTCCGCATGCCGGGCGTGGTGCTGATCGGGGATGCCTTCTGCACCACCTGCCCCGTCACGGGCACCGGCTCCGACAAGGTGTTCACCGACGTCGAGCGGCTCTGCAACGTCCACATCCCGCGCTGGCTCGCGACCGACGGCATGGGCGAGGGCAAGATCGCCGCGTTCTATGACGATCCGGTCAAGACGGCCTGCGATGCGTGGTCGCTGCAGAAGGCCTGGCGGTACCGCGACATCTCGACAGGCACCGGCCCCTATTGGCTGGCGCAGCGCTGGGCTCGCTTCGCAGTGTCACTCGGCCGCGGCGTGCGGCACCGGCTGGCGACGAGCGGCGGACCGCTGAACGCCTATTCCTCGTCGTCATCCTCCTCGTCATCGTCGTCATCATCGTCGTCGTCATCATCATCGTCATCGCTGTCGTCGTCGGCTTGATCCTGCCGGCTCGGCTGGTGGCTCTGGTCGTCCCACAGCTTGCGATAGACGCCGTTCTTAGCCAGCAGCTCAGCGTGGCTGCCGCGCTCGATGGCGCGGCCCCCGGAAATGACGATGATTTCGTCCATCTCGACCACCGAGGTCAGACGGTGGGTCGACCAGATCATGGTGCGGCCCTTGGCGACCTTCAGCAGCGTGCGGTTGATCGCGGCCTCCGTGGTCTGGTCGAGCGCCGAGGTCGCCTCGTCGAGCAGCAGCACCGAGGGGTTGCGGATGATGGCGCGGGCGATGGCGATGCGCTGGCGCTGGCCGCCGGACAGCGTGTCGCCGCGCTCGCCGACGATGGTGTCGTATTTCTGCGGCAGGCTCATGATGTAGCGATGGATCTCGGCCTTCTTGGCCGCCTCCTCCACCTCGGCATCGGTAGCGCCTTCCTTGCCGAGGCGGATGTTCTCCCGCAGCGACATGTTGAACAGCATGTTGTCCTGGAACACGACCGCCATGCTGCCGCGCAGCGAATCGCGCGTGACCTTGCGGATGTCGACGCCATCGATGGTGACGCGGCCCTCATCGGGCACGTAGAGCCGCAGGATCAGGTTCAGCAGCGTGCTCTTGCCGGAGCCTGACGGGCCGACGATGGCGATCCGCTTGCCGACGTCGAGCTTGAGGCTGAGATTGTCGAGCACCGGCGTCTCGCTGCCCTCATACTGGAAGCTGACGCGCTCGAAGGTGATGTCGTGGCTGATGCGCGGCAGGTCCGGCGCGCCCGGCCGGTCGGCGCCGCGGGTCGGCTCGTCCAGCAGCTCCTGCATGTGGCGGATCGCGGCCGCCGAGGAGATCGACACCGGGAGGAAGTGCATGACGTGGGCGATGTTGTAGGACACCTCCCAGAACGCGCTCTCGAAGGTGACGAAGGTGCCGACCGTGATCTGGCCCTTGGTGGCGAGATAGGCGCCGATCGCGAGCACGACCAGGTGCAGCAGCAGCACCGCGATCGTCACAGTGCGCTCGACCATGGTCGAGAGGAACATCGCGTCCGCGATCTTCCGCCGGGCCTCGTCGTTGCGGAAGCTGAACCAGCCGAACACCTTGCGGTGCAGGCTGAACGCCTTGATCACCGCCTGGGCAGCGATGTTCTCCTGGATCACGCCGAGCAGCGAGGCTTCGTTGAGCTTCTGCTCGTAATTGGCCTGCACCGCCTTGGGCGTCAGGATGCGCGGGCCGATCAGCGTGATCGGGAACACCAACAGCGCGATTGCGGCGAGCTGCCAGTTGAGGAACAGCATCAGGATGATGCCGGCGATGAGCTCGAGCAGCGGCAACGCAGCGCTGTTGGCGAAGGTCTTGACCACGCCTTCGAAGGCCGACATGTCGACCGAGAAGCGCGACAGGATCTCGCCGCGCTTGGTGCGCTGAAAATAGGCCGCCGGCAGGTTCTGCACGTGATCGAACAGACGGGTGCGGACGTCTGAGATGATGCCAGCTGCCAGGCGCGCATCCCAGCGCTCATAGAGCACCGCGACGATCGAGGTGAAGATGCCGGCCACCGCCAGTACGCCGAGGATGCGATAGAGCGCCTCGAAATCCTCCTCGCCGAGCGCGTCGTCGATCAGGAACTTCAGGCTGAGCGGCATGATGACGTTGAACAGCGTCTCGATCAGGACGCCGATCGTCACGAAGGCCAGCATCTTCTTGTATTTGGCGAGCAGCGGCGAGACGAAGCCATAGATCGTGGCGAGCGCACCGGCGGCCTCGCGCGCGGTATAGACGACGAGCTCCTCGTCGTCGTCATCATCGTCGAGCTCGAGGCCGGCCGTATCGCCGTCCTCCTCGTCGTCATCCTCGTCCTCGACGAGCGGCGGCTTGTCGCTCGGCAACGTCTTTGCCGTTCCGGTTTTGGGAACCACGGGGACGGCTGCAGCCGTCGCCCCCGGTTTGTCCGGGGTGTCGGCCGGATCAGCGGCCGGCCTTGATTTCTGATTTTCCGGCGGTGAAGATTTGGGCGCCATTCAACGAACCGATCCTGCACGGCCATAGGACCGTAACGGATAAAAGCGGTCCGGCTTTAACACCTGTGTCCGCCGGCCGCCAGCGTTCTCGCAACACGGTGCCGCAGCCGCGGCCGAGCCGGCGGCTGTCACGCAACCAGCGACCGCCGCCGTTCGGAGACAAGGCCCGCAGCCTTACCCCAGGATGACGGGACGTCAGACGACAAGCCCTAGTCCTCGTCGTCCTCGACCTTGTCGAAGAAGGAGTAGCGCAGGCTGTCAGCGTCCGCGTACCACTGGCCCGGGCCCTTGTTGGCAGCGAGCGTCGCGGCCCACACCTCGTCGGTGCAGTCGCGGCGGTGCATCGCGAGGTCGAAGCCATTGCCGAAGAAAAGCTCGGACCATTCCCACCAGGTGCCGAGCTTCTTGACGCCGCGCAGCAGGTCGTAGCGGTCGACCAGCGCCGGCGCCATGTCCGAGGTGATCGACCCGAAGACCAGGCCGGTCTTGACCACGCGGTTCAGTTCGCGGATCGCCCGCGCCACCTGCTTGTCGCCGAGATGACAGAGGCTGGTCTCGAACACGAAATCGAACTCACCTGCCTTGAACGGCAGGTCGGTGATCGTGCCGAGCTTGTTGTACTTCTTCAGCGCCTTCGGCGTCTTGCCGTGGATATAGCGGTTGTTCTCGATGCCCCAGGCATCGATGCCGCGGTCGCGCAGCGCACCGACCAGCTCGCCACTGGCAGAGCCTGCGACGAGAAGCTTGTAGCCTTTGCCCTTGCCCTTGTTCCAGACGATCTTGATCAGGCTGGTCAGATAGTCCGGATCGGTGAACTGCGACCAGGCTTCGCTGTACGGCCCCTGCCCGCGGTAATTGTCGAAATAGTCGCGGTCGATCTTGTCCGACAGCGGCTTCTCCGCCTGCGCGCGGGCGCGGCGCAACCGCATCATCTCGGTCAGGATGATGTCGGTGGCGGCATCCGACGAATCGAGCAGGCCATTGAGCGTCGAATCGAACAGATAGTCGCCGACCACGACGATGCCGGGATGCTCCTTCGGCTCTGGCCGGTGATTCGTCATGACGTCGCGCACCGGCAGGCCGCCCGGCAACGCGTTCACCGACGACAGCCAGCGATGGATCTTGCCTTCCATGAAATGCGCCCGCGCATCGCCGAGCGCCGCCGGCAGCGATTTCAGCGCGGCGTCGATCAGCTCCTGATCGGACAGATTGGCGAAGGCCAGCGCATCGGAGCCGGCGATCAGCCAGTTCAGCACGCCGTGCTTGCCGACGTCGTGGCGCGAGCCTTCATTGTAGATGCAGCAGCCGCCGAACGCCTCGGACATGAACCAGGAGCCCGGGATCTTGTCGCCCCAGAACGGCGAATCGAACAGGATCGAGACGCGCAGGTAATGCGCGGGACGGTCGAAATAGGCGATGTGCTTGACCATCGACCGGCGCAGCTTCTCGCCTTCCCAGCCGACCGTCGACAGCCAGGAATGCGGCAGGCACACCAGCACGAGATCGAACTCGCGGGTCTCCGGGCCCTTGCCGTTCATCATGTTGAGCCGGTAGCGGCCCTGCTCGGTCTTGCCGATGCGCAGCACACGATGATTGAGCTGGATGTCGGCGTCGACCTCCGAGCGCAGGCACTCGATCAGCTGCTCATTGCCGTTCTGGATGGAATACAGACCGATATAGTCGTCGATATCCATCACGAAGTTCTTGAGCGCGTTGAGGCCGTTGGTGTTGTGGGCCTCGGTTGCGATGTCGGAGCGCGACATCACCTTGAAGAAGCGCTTGGCGGTGGGATCCTCGACCTCCTCGTCGAGCAGCTCCTCGCAGGTCTTGTAGGCCCAGGGGTGCTCGTTGTCGTGCGCGCCGACGCCCTCGTAATACTCGACCGGCGACATCACCTCGGAGCAGCGCTTGCGGAACGCCTCGACGGCGGCTGCCGTCTTCGGCCCGTATTTGCGGCGCAGGCCCGGCACGTCGTCGAGCAGCTCGCCGTCGAGCTGCACCTGAAGCGCGTCCATCGGAATCGTCTGCAGGCCGAAATGCTGGATCAGCTCGCGCAGCGGATCGGGCCCGGTCATCGAGTAGTCGTAGATCTCAGCGACACCCGCTTCATACATCGCCGGCGCCGTATCGAATTTTCGCGTCACGATCTTGCCGCCGAGCCGGTCGGAGGCTTCGAAAATCGTGACCTTGCAGAGATCGCCAAGCTTCCGTCTCAAGTACCAGGCGCTCATCAGGCCGCCCGGACCGCCACCAACAATCGCAAGGTCAAGCATCGAAGTTCCGCCATCTCCGGCTGTCAACGACATCGCCGGTCGTCCGTATCACGGGTCCCGCCACCCTTGGGGCTCGATCGGCCATAGCGCGCCCGAGCCGCTCGGAGTTTGCGCCTGAGCAAATCGGCGCATCGCCACGACGGACAAGGACATCAGCCTAGCGGATCTGATGCTCCCAGAAGCGCCTTTGTGCCTGAAGGATAGATGAACAACCGGGCAGCAGCGCGGCAACGGGAGAAGATAATGTCAAAAAAAGGCCGGCAACCGCCGGCCTTTTCTATCGTCGATGAACGAACGGCAGCACCTGACACCTCAGCTGCTGCCGCTCCGCTCGATTTACTCCGCCGGCGGCAGCGCCAGCGGCTGCGGCTCGGGCTGCGACGGCACGATCGCCGCCTGCTTCTCGCGCTCGTCGAGAATCAGCTTGTCGCGCTTCAGCGCAACCTCGCGGATGCGGGCCATGGAGGCGCCGGTGCCGGCCGGAATCAGGCGGCCGACGATGACGTTCTCCTTGAGACCCTCAAGCGGGTCGATCTTGCCATTGACCGCCGCCTCGGTGAGGACGCGGGTGGTCTCCTGGAACGAGGCCGCCGAGAAGAACGACCGGGTCTGCAGGCTCGCCTTGGTGATGCCGAGCAGAACCGGATTGCCGGTGGCGGGCTTCTTGCCCTCCTCCACGGCCTTCGCGTTCAGCGCGTCGAACTCGATCTTGTCGACCTGCTCGCCGGCGATCATGTCGGTGTCGCCCTGATCGGTGACCTCGATCTTCTGCAGCATCTGACGGACAATCACCTCGATGTGCTTGTCGTTGATGAGCACGCCCTGCAGCCGGTAGACCTCCTGGATCTCGTTGACCAGATAGGCCGCGAGTTCCTCGATGCCCTTGATCGCCAGGATGTCGTGCGGCGCCGGGTTGCCTTCGACGATGAAGTCACCCTTCTCGACGATGTCGCCATCCTGCAGATGGATGTGCTTGCCCTTCGGGATCAGGTACTCACGCGGCTCCTCGGTCTTGTCGACCGGCTCGATCGAGATGCGACGCTTGTTCTTGTAGTCCCGCCCGAACCGGATGGTGCCGGCGATCTCAGCGATGATCGCGGCATCCTTCGGCTTGCGCGCTTCGAACAACTCCGCCACCCGCGGCAGACCGCCGGTGATGTCGCGCGTCTTGGCGCTCTCGGTCGAGATACGCGCCAGGATGTCACCCGGCTTCACCGTCGTTCCGACGTCGACCGACAGAATCGCGTCGACCGACAGCATGTAGCGGGCATCGCCACCGCGGGCGAGCTTGAGCACCTTGCCATCCTTGCCCTTGATCACGATCGCCGGACGCAGATCCGCGCCACCGCGCGTTCCACGCCAGTCGATGACCACGCGCTTGGCGATACCGGTGGACTCGTCGAGCGTTTCGGAGATCGACAGACCTTCGGTCAGATCCTCGAACCCGATCGTTCCCTCCGCCTCGGTGAGGATCGGACGGGTGTACGGATCCCACTCGGCGATACGCTGGCCGCGCTTGATCATGTCGCCGTCGTCGACATGCATGCGCGCACCGTACTGGATGCGGTGCGTCGCACGTTCCGAACCGTCGGGGTCGACGATGGTCACGACCATGTTGCGGACCATCGCGATCAGGTGACCCTCGCTGTTGCGGGCGATCGCCTTGTTCTTGATGACCACCCTGCCTTCGAAGTTCGACTCGACGAAGGACTGCTCGTTCAGCTGCGCCGCGCCGCCGATGTGGAAGGTGCGCATCGTCAACTGGGTGCCGGGCTCACCGATCGACTGCGCGGCGATGACGCCGACAGCCTCACCATGGTTGACCGGCGTACCGCGCGCGAGGTCGCGGCCGTAGCACATCTTGCAGATGCCGTTGACCAGCTCGCAGGTCAGCGCCGAGCGGATCTTCACCTCCTGCACGCCAGCCTGCTGGATGGCGTCGATGTGGCTCTCCTCCATCAGCGTGCCGGCCTTGACCAGCACCGCATTGGTCGCGGGATCGCGCACGTCGTCGCAGGGCACGCGGCCCAGGATGCGCGAGCCGAGCGATGCCACCACCGTACCGGCATCGACGATGGCGCGCATCTTGATGCCGAGATGGGTGCCGCAATCGTCCTGCGTGATGATGCAGTCCTGCGCGACGTCGACCAGACGACGGGTCAGGTAACCCGAGTTCGCGGTCTTCAACGCGGTGTCCGCGAGGCCCTTGCGGGCGCCGTGGGTCGAGTTGAAGTACTCGAGAACCGAGAGACCTTCCTTGAAGTTCGAGATGATCGGCGTCTCGATGATCTCACCCGACGGCTTGGCCATCAGGCCGCGCATGCCGGCGAGCTGACGCATCTGGGCCGGCGAACCGCGGGCACCGGAATGCGACATCATGTAGATCGAGTTGATGTCGGCATCTGCTCCCGTCGCCGTCTTCTTGGTGACGGAGATCTCCTTCATCATCTCCTTGGCGATCTCTTCCGAGGCCTTCGACCAGGCGTCGACGACCTTGTTGTACTTCTCGCCATGGGTGATCAGGCCGTCATTGTACTGCTGCTCGAAATCCTTCGCCAGCGTACGGGTGGTGTCGACGATCTTCCACTTGCCCGCCGGCACGACCATGTCGTCCTTGCCGAACGAGATGCCCGCCTTGAAGGCGTTGTAGAAGCCGAGCGCCATGATGCGGTCGCAGAAGATCACCGTCTCCTTCTGGCCGCAGTGACGGTAGACCTGGTCGATCACGCCGGAGATTTCGCGCTTGGTCATCAGCTTGTTGATGATCTCGTACGAAATGCGCGGATGACGCGGCAGCACGTTGCCGAGCATGACGCGGCCGGCGGTGGTCTCGATCCAGCGCTTGGAGATCTTGCCGGTCTCGTCCATGCCCTCCCAGCGGTACTTGATCTTGCTGTGGAGATGGATCGCCTTGGCATGCAGCGCGTGCTCGAGCTCGGCCATGTTGCCGAACGTCATGCCCTGGCCGTTCATGCCCTCGCGCATGATCGAGAGATAATACAGGCCGAGCACGATGTCCTGCGACGGCACGATGATCGGCTGACCATTGGCCGGATGCAGGATGTTGTTGGTCGACATCATCAGGACGCGCGCTTCCAGCTGCGCTTCGAGCGACAGCGGGACGTGCACGGCCATCTGGTCGCCGTCGAAGTCGGCGTTGAACGCCGAGCAGACCAGCGGATGCAGCTGGATCGCCTTGCCCTCGATCAGCACCGGCTCGAACGCCTGAATGCCGAGACGATGCAGGGTCGGGGCGCGGTTCAGCAGCACCGGATGCTCGCGGATGACCTCGTCCAGGATGTCCCAGACCTCCGGACGCTCCTTCTCGACCAGCTTCTTGGCCTGCTTGACCGTGGTCGACAGACCCTTGGCGTCGAGCCGCGAATAGATGAAAGGCTTGAACAGCTCGAGCGCCATCTTCTTCGGCAGGCCGCACTGGTGCAGGCGCAGTTCCGGACCGACCACGATGACCGAACGGCCCGAATAGTCGACGCGCTTGCCAAGCAGGTTCTGACGGAAGCGGCCCTGCTTGCCCTTGAGCATGTCGGCGAGCGACTTCAACGGACGCTTGTTGGCGCCGGTGATGACGCGGCCGCGGCGGCCGTTGTCGAACAGCGCATCCACCGCTTCCTGAAGCATGCGCTTCTCGTTGCGGATGATGATGTCGGGCGCGCGCAGCTCCATCAGCCGCTTCAGGCGGTTGTTGCGGTTGATGACGCGGCGGTAGAGATCGTTGAGGTCGGAGGTCGCGAAGCGGCCACCGTCGAGCGGCACCAGCGGCCGCAGATCCGGCGGGATCACCGGCACGACGGTCATGATCATCCATTCCGGCTTGTTGCCGGAGTGGCGGAACGCCTCGACGATCTTCAGGCGCTTGGCGAGCTTCTTGTGCTTGATGTCGGAGTCGGTCTCCTGCATTTCGGCACGCAGCGTCTGCTCGAGCTTCTCCAGCTCGAGGCCGCGCAGCAGCTCACGGATGGCTTCCGCGCCGATCATGGCGGTGAAGCTGTCCTGGCCATACTCGTCCTGCGCCTTGAGGTACTCGTCCTCGGACAGGAGCTGACGGTCCTTGAGCGCGGTGAGACCCGGCTCGAGGACGACGTAATATTCGAAATACAGGATCCGCTCGAGATCCTTCAGCGTCATGTCGAGCAGCAGGCCGATGCGCGACGGCAGCGACTTCAGGAACCAGATGTGCGCGACGGGGGCGGCGAGCTCGATATGGCCCATGCGCTCGCGCCGGACGCGCGACAGGGTCACCTCGACCGAGCACTTCTCGCAGATGATGCCCTTGTACTTCATCCGCTTGTACTTGCCGCACAAGCACTCATAGTCCTTGATCGGCCCGAAGATGCGGGCGCAGAACAGGCCGTCGCGCTCGGGCTTGAAGGTCCGGTAGTTGATCGTTTCCGGCTTCTTGATCTCGCCGTAGGACCAGGACAGAATCTTCTCAGGGCTCGCGATCGAGATCCGGATCTGGTCGAAGACCTGAGCCGGGGTCGTCGGATTGAAGAGATTCATAATTTCTTGGTTCATCGTATTCTCCTCGCGTGCCGATCGGGGGTCGGCCGCAAATTCGAAAATCTCTTGCAGAGGGCGCCCTGTCCTGACCCGTGGGACAAGGGCGCCGGCACCCGGCCGTCAAAGACGGCCAGGCCGGATCTCTTGAACTACTCGGCGGCTTCCGACGTCGGCGCCGGTCCGAGCTTGGAGTTGTGCAGGTCGACGTTCAGGCCGAGCGAGCGCATTTCCTTGACCAGCACGTTGAACGATTCCGGAATACCGGCCTCGAACGTGTCGTCGCCGCGCACGATCGCCTCATAGACCTTGGTGCGGCCGGCGACGTCGTCCGACTTCACCGTCAGCATCTCCTGCAGCGTGTAGGCCGCGCCATAGGCTTCGAGCGCCCACACCTCCATTTCGCCGAAGCGCTGGCCGCCGAACTGGGCCTTGCCGCCCAGCGGCTGCTGGGTGACCAGCGAGTACGGGCCGATCGAACGCGCATGGATCTTGTCGTCGACCAGATGGTGCAGCTTGAGCATATAGATGTAGCCCACCGTGACCTTGCGATCGAACGGATCGCCGGTGCGGCCGTCATAGACGGTCGACTGGCCGGACGCGTCCATGCCGGCGAGCTTCAGCATCTCCTCGATGTCGGCCTCCTTGGCACCGTCGAACACCGGGGTGGCGATCGGCACGCCGCGGCTCAGATTGTGACCGAGCTCGAGCAGCTCATTGTCGTTGAGCGACTTGATGGTCTCGTCCTCGCCGTAGATCCGCTTCAGGGTTTCCTTCAGCGGCTTGACGTCCTGCTTCGACAGATAGGCATCGACCGTCTGGGCGATGCGCTTACCCAGGCCGGCGCAGGCCCAGCCGAGATGCGTCTCGAGGATCTGACCGACATTCATGCGCGAGGGCACGCCCAGCGGGTTCAGCACGATGTCCGCATGGGTGCCGTCCTCGAGGAACGGCATGTCCTCGATCGGAACGATCTTGGACACGACGCCCTTGTTGCCGTGACGGCCGGCCATCTTGTCGCCCGGCTGGATCTTGCGCTTCACGGCGACGAAGACCTTGACCATCTTCATCACGCCCGGCGGCAGCTCGTCGCCGCGCTGCAGCTTCTCGACCTTGTCGAGGAAGCGCTGTTCAAGTCCCTTCTTCGACTCGTCGTACTGCTTCCGCATGGCCTCGATCTCGGCCATCAGCTTGTCGTTCGCCGAGGCGAACAGCCACCATTGCGACTTCGGATACTCGTCGAGCACCGCGCGGGTGATCTTGGTGTCCTTCTTGAAGCCCTTCGGACCGGAGATGCCCTGGCGGCCGTCCAGCATGTCGGCAAGACGGCTGTAGACGTTGCGGTCCAGGATCGCCTGCTCGTCGTCGCGGTCCTTCGCCAGACGCTCGATCTCTTCCCGCTCGATCGCCAGCGCACGCTCGTCCTTGTCGACGCCGTGGCGGTTGAACACGCGGACCTCGACGATCGTGCCCTGCACGCCCGGCGGCACCCGCAGCGAGGTGTCACGCACGTCCGAGGCTTTCTCGCCGAAGATGGCGCGGAGCAGCTTCTCTTCCGGCGTCATCGGGCTCTCGCCCTTCGGCGTGATCTTGCCGACCAGGATGTCGCCGGCGCGCACTTCCGCGCCGATATAGACGATGCCGGCTTCGTCGAGGTTCTTCAGCGCCTCTTCCGACACGTTCGGAATGTCGCGCGTGATTTCCTCCGGCCCCAGCTTGGTGTCGCGGGCCATCACCTCGAACTCCTCGATATGGATCGAGGTGAAGACGTCCTCCTTCACGATCCGCTCGGAGAGCAGGATCGAGTCTTCGAAGTTGTAGCCGTTCCACGGCATGAACGCGACCAGCACGTTGCGGCCGAGCGCGAGCTCGCCGAGATCGGTCGACGGACCGTCGGCGATGATGTCGCCCTTCTTGACGATGTCGCCGACCTTCACCAGCGGACGCTGGTTGATGCAGGTCGACTGGTTGGAGCGCTGGAACTTCATCAGCCGGTAGATGTCGACGCCCGACTTGGTCGGATCGAGATCCTCGGTGGCGCGGATGACGACGCGGGTGGCGTCGATCTGGTCGACCACGCCCGAGCGGCGCGCCGCGATCGCAGCACCCGAGTCACGCGCGACGACGCCCTCCATGCCGGTGCCGACGAACGGCGCCTCGGCGCGAACCAGCGGCACCGCCTGGCGCTGCATGTTCGAGCCCATCAGCGCGCGGTTGGCGTCGTCGTTCTCCAGGAACGGGATCAGCGCTGCGGCGACCGAAACCAGCTGCTTCGGCGACACGTCCATGTAGTCGACCTTGTCCGGCGTCATCGGCACGACTTCGCCGGCATGACGGCAGACCACGAGGTCCTCGGTGAAGCGGCCCTTGGCATCGAGCGGCACGTTGGCCTGCGCGACGCGATAACGCCCCTCCTCCATGGCCGACAGATAGACCACCTCGTCGGTGACCCGGCCGTCCCTGACCTTGCGGTACGGCGTCTCGACGAAGCCATACTTGTTGACGCGCGCAAACGTCGCGAGCGAGTTGATCAGGCCGATGTTCGGACCTTCCGGCGTCTCGATCGGGCAGATGCGGCCGTAATGCGTCGGATGCACGTCGCGCACCTCGAAGCCGGCGCGCTCGCGGGTCAGACCGCCCGGTCCGAGCGCCGACAGGCGGCGCTTGTGGGTGATCTCCGACAGCGGGTTGGTCTGGTCCATGAACTGCGACAGCTGCGACGAGCCGAAGAACTCGCGCACCGCGGCCGCGGCCGGCTTGGCGTTGATCAGGTCCTGCGGCATCACGGTGTCGATGTCGACGCTCGACATGCGCTCCTTGATGGCGCGCTCCATGCGGAGCAGACCGATGCGGTACTGGTTCTCCATCAGCTCGCCGACCGAGCGGACGCGGCGGTTGCCGAGATGGTCGATGTCGTCGATCTCGCCCTTGCCGTCGCGCAGGTCGACCAGGGTCTTGATGACCGCGAGGATGTCCTCCTTGCGCAGGGTGCGCTGGGTGTCCGGCGCATCGAGCTCGAGACGCATGTTCATCTTGACGCGGCCGACCGCGGAGAGGTCGTAGCGCTCGGCATCGAAGAACAGCGACTGGAACATCGCCTGCGCGGAATCCAGCGTCGGCGGCTCGCCCGGACGCATCACGCGGTAGATGTCGAACAGCGCGTCCTCACGCGTCATGTTCTTGTCGGCCGACAGCGTGTTGCGGATGTAGGGGCCGACATTGACGTGGTCGATGTCGAGCAGCGGCAGATCCTTGTAGCCCTGCTCGTTCAGCACCTTGAACAGCTTGTCGGTGATCTCCTCGCCGGCCTCGGCGTAGATCTCGCCGGTCTTCGGGTTGACGAGATCCTCGGCGATGTAATTGCCGAGCAGCTCCTCGTCCGACATGCGCAGCGCCTTCAGCCCCTTCTCCTGGAGCTGGCGCGCGGTGCGGACGGTGAGCTTCTTGCCGGCCTCGAGCACGACCTTGCCGGTGTCGGCATCGATCAGATCGTTGACCGTCGAATAGCCGCGGAAACGGTTGGCGTCGAACGGAACGCGCCAGCCTTCCTTGATGCGCTTGTAGATCAGCTTCTTGTAGAAGGTCGACAGGATCTGCTCGCCATCCAGGCCGAGCGCGAACATCAGCGACGTCACCGGGATCTTGCGGCGACGGTCGATGCGCGCGAACACGATGTCCTTGGCATCGAACTCGATGTCGAGCCAGGAGCCGCGATAGGGGATGACGCGGGCGGCGAACAGCAGCTTGCCCGACGAATGGGTCTTGCCCTTGTCGTGGTCGAAGAACACGCCCGGCGAGCGATGCATCTGCGAGACGATGACGCGCTCGGTGCCGTTGACGATGAAGGTGCCGTTCATGGTCATGAGCGGAATATCGCCCATGTACACGTCCTGCTCCTTGATGTCCTTGACCGACTTGGCGCCGGTCTCCTCGTCGATATCGAACACGATGAGGCGCAGCGTCACCTTGAGCGGCGCGGCAAAGGTCATGCCGCGCTGGCGGCACTCGTCCACGTCATATTTCGGCGGCTCGAACTCGTAGCGGACGAATTCCAGCATCGAGGTGCCCGAGAAATCGGAGATCGGGAACACCGAGCGGAACACCGCCTGCAATCCCTCATCCGGCCGCCCACCCGTGGGTTCGTCGACCATCAGGAACTGGTCGTAGGACGCCTTCTGAACCTCGATGAGGTTCGGCATTTCCGCGACTTCCTTGATGTGTCCAAAGAACTTGCGAACGCGTTTGCGACCGGTGAATGTCTGCTGCGCCATCGTGGCCTCTCATTTCGTCGCCCGGAGGGGCGAACCTTCCGAAACAGCGGCTGCCGCCGCCCTTCCGGGTTGAATTTCGATCCATTTCGAGGATCTGAGCCCAGGGCCCGGAACGGAAACGTCCCAGATCTGTTCTTCAGACCAGCAAAACGCAAAACGACGCGCGAGGCGCGAGGACGCACCCGCTCGTCACAACCATCTCGTCACGGACTGCAAAAGCCCGAAATTGCCTATCTCCCAACGGCTTACGACGGAGACGCCACTCCACCGCTAAAACCGGCTTTTCGTGCTGCCGACCCAATATGGGTTGACAATAGCCGAGATTCGAGAACGAAGCCCCCAAATCTCTACACTTTTCCGTGTACGGCCCACAGCGGACGATTCCGTTGCACGCCTCTTGCAGTGATTCCGGCCGATCCCGACACCCCCGCAAATATCTTGGCCTTCAAGGTAACCGGGCGATGTTACCGCCCGGTCACCAAAATCGTCCGGAGAGCCCCGCCTCTGCCAGCAGATGACGGGACGCTCCACAGGCGATCGCCGATTACTTGAGCTCGACCTTGGCGCCAGCCTTCTCGAGCTGACCCTTGATCTTCTCGGCCTCGTCCTTGTTGACGCCTTCCTTGACCGGCTTCGGCGCACCCTCGACGAGGTCCTTGGCTTCCTTCAGGCCCAGGCCGGTGATGGCGCGAACTTCCTTGATGACCTCGATCTTCTTGTCGCCGGCCGAAGCCAGGACAACGGTGAACTCGGTCTTCTCTTCCGCCGGAGCGGCAGCGGCGCCACCAGCGCCCGGAGCGGCGACGGCCACGGCAGCCGCGGCGGACACGCCCCACTTCTCTTCCAGGAGCTTGGCGAGCTCAGCGGCCTCGAGAACGGTGAGGGCCGAGAGGTCGTCGACGATCTTCTGCAGGTCAGCCATTGATGTAGTTCCTTGATTTGGTTCGGTTCGAAACCAGGTTGTGAGTGTTTGCGAAGGGCGTCAGGCCGCTTCGCCCTTTGAGGCATGAGCCTGAATGACGCGCGCGACCTTGGCCGCGGGAGCGTTGGCGAGCTGGGCCAGCTTGGTCGCCGGGGCCTGGATCAGGCCGACGAGCTTGCCGCGCAGTTCGTCCAGCGACGGCAGCGAGGCCAGAGCCTTCACGCTGTCGACATTCAGGACGGTTGAGCCCATCGAGCCGCCGAGGATGACGAACTTTTCGTTCGCCTTGGCGAATTCGATGGCAACCTTGGGCGCCGCGACAGGATCGTTCGAAGTTGCGATCACGGTCGGCCCCTTCAACAGGGGACCGATGCCGACGACGTCCGTGCCTTCAAGAGCAATTTTGGCGAGACGGTTCTTCGAGACCTTCACCGACGCGCCAGCCTGCTTCATCTGCTTGCGCAGGTTCTGCATCTGGGCCACGGTGAGGCCGGAATAGTGAGCGACGACGGCAACGCCCGTGGTCTTGAAGACCTCGTGCAGCTGCTCGACCGCCTCTTTCTTTGCCGCTCGTTCCACAGCAAGCTCTCTCCGGTTGGCGGCCTTCGCCCAAGACCTTAGCCCAAGGGCGGGACCGCCGGGTTGCACCCGCCGCCCCACCACACCTGACCTCCGGACGGATAACCCCGAGGACACGCAAGGCAAGACGGCGACGATTAGCCTGCCCTTCCGAAAGCCTAGGCAAAGCCCATGAGCTCGCGGAGTGTCGAGGTTCGAACCAAACCTGCATGCCACCGCGATCCGCAGTGAACATGCCGAAATCCGGTCTTCACCCGTCTATGCAGGCCATACGATTAAGCCATTGAGGAAATTGCATTTCCGCGCTGGCGCCTGCAGTCTCGGACAGGATCGGGGTGATCGGCGGACCGACCTCCCCTGCGGCATTTCGAGAGCAGAAGATCCGTCTTCCTTCCGAGTCATCCTGACGGATATCCTCAAAAGGAATTCTGGCCCTCTCCAAGTCTTTCGGAATGCACGCACAGGCGCGCCAGCAACAGCCGGCCCGCCTGGAAGACGGTTCTTTAACGGGTCGATGGCGACTTGCCAAGACCCTGGGAGCAAATTTCGCACCAGTTTCGTGGGTTCACAGGGGACTCGGCCCTGCCCCAGCCCTCAGATGCGATCGCGACTGCCCCGCGCCCCGTTGATCGCCCGGGGCAGGACTTGACCCGGCCCACTTACGACTTCACCTGATATGGCAGCTTCTCGCCGGCGAAAAACGCCGCAAGATTAGCGACGACGCAGGCCTGCATCGCAACATGCGCCTCGCGGGTGTTGCCGCCAATATGAGGTGTCACCACCAGGTTCGGCTGCGCGGTCAGTTCATCCGGCACATGAGGTTCGGCCTCGAACACGTCCAGGCCGGCCCCCGCGATACTGCCGTCCTTGAGCGCCGACAGCAGCGCGGCCTGGTCGATGACCGAGCCGCGCGAGATGTTGACGACATGACCGTCCGGACCGAGCTTCTTCAGAAGGTCGGCGTTGACCGCATGGGTGGTTTCGGCGCCAGCGCGGACCGCGATCATCAGCACGGTGCACCATTCCGCGAGCGCATCGAGGCTTTGGAAATATCGGTACGGCAGGTCATCGTAGCGGGTGCGGCTGAAATAGCCGATGTCGGTCTCGAACGCGGCGACACGGGCGGCGATCTTGCGGCCGATCGCGCCCATGCCATAGACGCCGACCTTACAGCCGCCGAGGCTCGGCGGCGGCTTCATCAGCGGCGACGGCTTGGCCTCAGCCCAACTGCCGTCGCGGACATAGCGATCGGCGACCACCAGCCGCCGCGTGGTCGCCAGCATCAGCATGACCGCGACGTCGGCGACCGCCGCAGCATTGGCGCCCGGGCTGTGGCCGACTGCGATGTTGCGGGCAGCCGCGGCCTTGAGATCGACCCCGTCATAGCCGGTGCCGTAGCAGACGATGGCCCCCAACGACGGCAACCGGTCCATGTCGGCCGCCCCGAGCGGCGTGCCACCAGCCGTGATCAGCGCCCGGATCTGCGCCATCTCTTCAGCCGGAAACACCTCGTGCGCAGGTCGGCCGCCGCTGTCGAGCAGGTCGAAGCGGTCGGCGAAGCGCTGGGTCATTGACTTCGGCAGGCGGGAATAGATCAGGACCTTGTCGGGCATGTCGTTGGGTACCACCAAATGCGAAGGGCGGGACCGATGAACGATCCCGCCCTGCTTATCTGCCAGTGTCCGTCGGCTTACGCCAGCACGGTGCCCGGCTCGACCTTGACGCCCGGGCCCATCGTCGACGACACGGCGACGCGCTGGACATAGGTGCCCTTGGCGCCTGCCGGCTTGGCCTTCACGACCGCGTCCGCCAGCGCCTTGATGTTCTCGACCAGCTTGTCCTCGGCGAACGAGGCCTTGCCGACGCCGGCCTGGATGATGCCGGCCTTCTCGACGCGGAACTCGACCGAACCGCCCTTGGCCCCCTTGACGGCGCCGGCGACGTCCATGGTCACGGTACCGATCTTCGGGTTCGGCATCATGCCGCGCGGACCGAGCACCTTACCGAGACGGCCGACCAGCGGCATCATATCGGGGGTGGCGATGCAGCGGTCGAAATCGATATTGCCGTTCTGCACCTTCTCGACCAGGTCCTCAGCGCCGACCACGTCGGCACCAGCGGCCTTGGCTTCCTCGGCCTTCGCGCCGCGGGCGAACACGCCGACGCGGAGCGTACGGCCGGTGCCGTTCGGCAGCATCACGACGCCACGGACCATCTGGTCGGCGTGACGCGGATCGACGCCGAGATTGATCGCGACCTCGATGGTCTCGTCGAACTTCGACACCGCGCGCTCTTTGATCATCTTGATCGCGTCAGCAAGCGGATACAGCTTGGTGCGGTCGATGCCCTCGCGGGCCTTCTTCAAACGCTTTCCGATCGCCATGGCGCTTACCCCGCAACTTCCAGACCCATCGAGCGGGCAGAGCCCTCGACCATCTTCATGGCCGACTCGATCGAGTCGCAATTCAGGTCCTTCATCTTCTTCTCGGCGATCTCGCGCACCTGCGCCTTGGTCACCTTGCCGGCCTTGTCGCGACCCGGGGCCTTGGAGCCCGACTGGATCTTTGCAGCCTGCTTGAGGAAGTAGGACATCGGAGGGGTCTTCATCTCGAAGGTGAAGGACCGGTCCGCATAAATGGTGATGACCACCGGGATCGGGGTGTTCTTCTCTTCCTTCTGGGTCTGGGCGTTGAACGCCTTGCAGAACTCCATGATGTTGAGACCGCGCTGACCCAGCGCGGGGCCGATCGGCGGCGACGGGTTGGCCGCGCCGGCCGGAACCTGAAGCTTCAGGTAACCGGTTACTTTCTTTGCCATTATGACTCTCCAACGCGTTCGCGATTCTGCCTGATGCGAACGCACCGCCGCCGGGCGACAAAACCCGAAAGCGAGGTTTGGGACCGTGGTCCGGCGCGCTGGATCCAGCTGGCAAAGCCGGTCACGCCTCCCACGAACGAAATCGCCCCCCATTCGGGGAGCGAAGCGCGCCCGATACACGAGATCGGACGAAAAGGAAAGGGTTGAGGGCTGAACATCCTCTTCCCGTCATTTGAGGCGCCCGCAAGGGCGAGCCCGGAATCCATAGCCACGGAGCGTGGTTCGAGGCACGCCGGAGGTGGCACTTCGCCGTCCAATCCCCGCCTTGGGGTATGGGTTCCGGGCTCAGCCCTTCGGGCTGCCCCGGAATGACGGCGAGAGCTGATGGCCGGCGTCAGCCGACGATCTTCTCGACCTGGTTGAATTCGAGCTCGACCGGGGTGGCGCGGCCGAAGATCGACACGGCGACCTTGACCCGCGAGCGGGCCTCGTCGATTTCCTCGACCACGCCGGAGAACGAGGCGAACGGGCCATCGGCGACGCGCACATTCTCGCCGATCTCGAACGACACCGAGGATTTCGGCCGCTCCACGCCTTCCTGCATCTGATTCAGGATGCGCATCGCCTCGCTCTCGGAGATCGGCATCGGCTTGTTCTCGGCGCCGAGGAAGCCGGTCACCTTGGGCGTGTTCTTGATCAGGTGAAACGCCTCGTCGGTCAGCTTCATCTTCACCAGCACATAGCCGGGGAAGAACTTGCGCTCGGCGTCGATCTTGCGGCCGCGGCGCACTTCGGTGACCTTCTCGAGCGGCACCAGGACCTGCTCGAACAGGTCCTCGAGGTTGCGCTGCTTGGCCTGCTCGCGGATCGACTCGGCGACCTTCTTCTCGAAGTTCGAATAGGCGTGGACGATGTACCAGCGCTTGTCGGACGAATGCGTTGCGGTTGCCATCAGTGAATGCCCAGCACGAGGGTGATGAGGTAGCGGATGATCTGATCGGCGGCGAAGAAGAAGATCGAAGCCAGCGCCACCATCACGAACACCATGATCGTGGTGATCGTGACCTCGCGGCGGCTCGGCCAGGTGACCTTGGCGGTCTCCGAGCGCACTTCCTGCAGAAATTTGAACGGGCTGATAGCCATCGTCAGGGGTCCGCGTCCGTCATCAGACGATTGAAGAGTTTACAGGGAAAACCGAACAGCCGTCCTTAGCCCACCCTCTTGTCGGAGAGATGAGCCGATACACGGGCTCGCTTGTTCGGGGAGTGAAAAAGCCGCGCCGGATATCCGCGTTCCACGGGCCGGCTGCAGGTGCACAACATCTACTGTCGGACCGGCCAAAGGTCAAGATATGGGCAGCCCCGGCCTGCACATCCCCTCCATGGCAGGCCCCGTCTGTCCCGCCTCACGCCGGTTTTTCGTGTCGTGGGGCGCCATTTCCGCAGGGCGGCAGGTTGAGCAGGTGCCGCGACGAAATGCCCGTGGCGGAGCAGTTCCGGCTCTTGCCGGACCTGCGCCACCCGCTCATGCTCATCGGCACAAGAATAATCAGGAGGAAACAAATGACCTTTGCCCCGCGCAAGGGACGGACGCATCTTGCCGCCGTCAGTCTTGCTGGTCTCAGCCTCGCCGCTCTCAGCCTTGCCGCGCTCGCCCTCACCGCCGCCCCTGCCCGCGCCCAGGCGCCCCTCAAGATCGGCGTCCTCAGCGACTTCTCATCGGTCTATTCGGACATCGGCGGCCAAGGCAATCTGGAGGCGACCAAGCTCGCCGTCGAGGAGTTCGGCGGCACCATGTTCGGCAAGCCGATCGAGGTGATCAGCGCCGATCCGCAGAACAAGGCCGACATCGCCGCCTCGATCGCGCGCAAATGGTATGAGAACGAAGGCGTCGACATGATCATCGACATGCCGACCTCGGCGACGGCGCTCGCCGGCATGGAGATGTCGAAACAGTTCGAGAAGCTGATGATCGTGACGGACGCCGCAAGCTCCGACATCACCGGCAAGTCGTGCTCGCCCTATACCGTGCACTGGACCTACGACACCTACGGCAACGCGCATACGGTCGGCAGCGCCATCGTCAAGAATGGCGGCACCAGCTGGTTCTTCATCACCGCCGACTATCTGTTCGGCCATTCGATCGAGCGCGACACCGGCGACGTCGTGCGCGCGGCCGGCGGCACCGTGGTCGGCAGCGCCCGCCATCCGCTCAACAACCAGGACTTCTCGTCCTTCCTGCTGCAGGCGCAGGCCTCCAAGGCCAAGATCATCGGCATGGCCAATGGCGGCGGCGACACCATCAACACCATCAAGCAGGCGGCCGAGTTCGGCATCGTCGCCGGCGGCCAGAACCTCGCCGGCATCGTGATGTTCATCTCCGACATCCACAGCCTCGGCCTGAAGCTGGCGCAGGGCCTGATCATCACCGAGGCCTATTACTGGGATCTGAACGACCGCACCCGCGCCTTCGGCAAGAAGTTCTTCGACAAGATGAAGCGGATGCCGACCATGAACCAGGCGGCGACCTACAGCGCCACCCTGCACTATCTCAACGCCGTCAAGGCCGCCGGCATCCGCGACACCAAGCCGGTGCTCGCCAAGATGCGCGAGACCCCGGTGCGCGACGCCTTCACCGACAACGGCGTGCTGCGCGAGGACGGCCGCATGGTGCATTCGATGTTCCTGTTCGAGGTCAAGAAGCCGGAGGAATCGAAAGGCCCGTGGGACTATTACAAGGTGCTGGCCGAGGTCCCCGGCGACCAGGCGTTCCGGCCGCTGAAGGACGGCAACTGTCCGTATGTGAAGAACTAGGTTTGACGTGAAGAATGAGGTTGGCGTGGCCGGCTGCACCCGTTGCGGGCCGGCCATATCACCGCGCTAAGGTCCCTGGTCTTCCGCTTTGCCCGCCGCAAGCTCTGGCGCGGATGGCGGGACCGCGGACACCGCGACCTTCTCCAGCAATGAGATCAACAGGGCGCGCTCCTGTGCCGTCAAGCGCTCGGCAATGCGTGCCTCGTACTGCCGAGTCTTTTCGTGCATGTCGCGCAGTTCGCGTCGTCCCTGCTCGGTGAGCGCCAGCGAGTAGCTGCGGCGGTCTCCCGGGATCGCGCGACGCTCCACCAGGCCGAGCCCCTCAAGACTGTCGATCACCTTCACCATGCTCGGGCGGGTGACGCGAAGCTGCTCGGCCAGCGCCGACTGGTTGATGCCCGGCTGCGCGCCGATGATGGACAGAGCCGTCATCCGTGCCGGTGAAATCGCGTCCGGGCCAAGGGTGGCAAACAGCACCTCGTAGGTGCGCACCTGTGCGCGCTTGATGGCATAGCCGAGGGAGTCCTGCCGCAGGTCCAATTCCGCAGGCCCAGCACCGCCGTCGGACATCTCGGCCCGCCCGATCGCTTGGAGCGAGCGACGTGCCCCTCGTTCCGTTTGCACAGCATGCGCTGCGTCCTTGGCTCGTTTCGATTCCACTAAGGCGACTCCGACTCCGGGGCTTGACGTATAAATTTACCGGCATTAATGTTTACCAAGTAAACAGTAATCCAAGCTAACGGTATGGTTGTGTCCATGATGGTGGTCAGGACCGCGTCGAAACTAGCGCCCGACTGCCAGCTTTTGGCAAGCCGCGCTGCTTTGGCTGGCTTGCGCGTGGCTGTCAGCTGGTCGCTGATGCCGGGCACCTGTGCAGCGGATCGGCGTCAGGACGCCGCTTGCTTCGGGGCGAGCGGCAGGAAATGCCGGACTTATCCGCCTCCTGTCTGATCCCCAGCCTGAACCCGAAGACAGTCCGCGCATGGCGCGCGTTCGATCCGCTTGGCGGTGAGCGATCCATTTGCCGTGGCCGCAATCAGGCCATGCCCCAACCGGAGAAGCCAGCCTTGAACGTACCGACTCCCGACGAGACCCGCTTGGTGACCCTCGATATCGATGGTCCCGTTGCCACCATCGTGCTCAACCGGCCCGAGAAGCGCAATGCTCTCAGCCTGAGTGTGATCGAGCGTCTGCGCGCTTGCTTTGCCGAACTGCCCGCCAGTGTGCGCGTGGCCATTGTTGCCGGAGCTGGTCCGCATTTCAGCGCCGGCCTCGACCTGTCGGAATTGTCGGATGCCGATACGGCCGACGGCCTGCAACATTCGTTCGCCTGGTACGAGGTGTTCTCGAAGATCCAATTCGGTCGGGTGCCGGTGATCGGCGTGCTGCAAGGCGCGGTCGTTGGCGGCGGGTTGGAGCTGGCGTCCTGTCTGCATGTGCGCATTGCCGAGGAAAGCGCCTATTTCGCACTCCCTGAGGGCCAGCGCGGCATCTTCCTCGGCGGCGGCGGCTCGGTTCGCGTCAGCAAGCTGATCGGCTTCTCGCGGGTCACCGAGATGATGCTCACGGGCCATGTGGTCGATGCGCGTGAAGGCCACGCGATCGGCTTGGCGCACTACGTGGTGCCCCCCGGCGAAGGCATGCGCAAGGCGCGCGAGCTGGCCGAACGCATCGCCGCCAACGCCCCGCTGTCCAATTTCGCCATCCTCAACGCGCTGCCGCTGATTGCCGAGCAGCCGATGTCGCACGGCCTGATGACCGAGGCCTTGATGGCAACGGTGACCCAGAGTGCGCCCGAGGCGAAGGAACGCGTCAACGCCTTCCTGAACAAGCGGGCCGCCAAGGTTGGTCCAGCCTGACCCTATCAAACACCAAAACACAAGACCCGGGAGGATTTCGATATGACGCCACACACCCAAGATCCTGCCGCACCCGGTGTTTCCCCGCGCCCAAGCCTCGCCGCGATCTTCCGGCCCACATCGGTGGCCATCATCGGCATGTCCGCCAAGCCCGGCTCCGCCGGCCAGGTGGTGCTGGGCAACCTGCTGCAAGGCGGCTACACCGGCGCGATTCATCTCGTCGGCCGCAGCGGCGGCGAGATCATGGGCTATCCGGTGCTCACCGAGGTGTCGGAGCTCCCGGAGGGCGTGGACTTGGCCATCCTGATGCTGCCGGCCGATGCTGTCCTGGCCGGCATCGAGGCCTGCGTCGCGCGCCGGGTCCGCGGCGCGATCTGTTTCGCCTCGGGCTTCGCTGAGATGGGCGAACAGGGTCGGGAGCAGCAGCGCCGCATCGGTGACGTGGCGCGCGACGGTGGCCTTGCTTTGTTGGGGCCGAACACCGTCGGCTATTTCAACTATGTCGACGCCTTCCACGTCTTCATGGTCGAGCAGAATCTGCCACCAAGGCTGGATCCCGCCGCCGGCCCCGCGGTGGCGGTGGTCGCGCAAAGCGGCGGCATCGGCGCTCATCTCGCAACATCCCTGCGCATGCGCGGCGTGCCGCTGTCATACATGATGACCACCGGCAATGAGGCCCAGCTGGGTCTTGCCGAGATGATCGACTTCTTCGTCGACGACGCACACACCGGATCCATCGTGGTCTATGCCGAGCAGATCCGCAGTGCGCCGGACTTTCTGGCCGCGACCCGGCGTGCACGGACGACGGGCAAGCCGGTGGTGCTGCTGCATCCGGGCCGCAGCGAGCGTTCGCAGGCCGCGGCGCAGTCTCATACGGGCGCGCTGGCCGGCAATCATGCGGCCATGCAGCTTATGCTCGATCACGTCGGCGTGGTGACGGTCGACAGTCTGGAAGAGGCCATCGACCTCGGCCAATTGCTGCTACGTTATCCGCATGCACCGACCGGCGGTCTCGGCCTGGTCACCGCCTCCGGCGCGCTGTGCGGGATCACGCAGGACTATGTGGAGCCGCTCGCCCTGGACCTGCCCGCGCTATCGGCCCAGCAGGCCGAGCAGCTGCGCGAACACCTGCCGGTGTACACCCCGCCGCGCAACCCCCTCGACCTCGGCACCTTGGTCGCCTGGAAGCCCGAGCTGATCTCGCTCGGCATCAGCGCGCTGCTGGCCGACGCCCAGCTGGGCAGCCTGCTGGTGTCGCTGCCCATGCCTGGAGACGACACCGCTGTGGTCTGGCTGCGGCAATACCTGGAAGGCATCGAAGGCAGCAGCAAGCCTTCCATCCTCGTGATGCAGAACGAGGACGATCCATTGCCGCCGGCCTTCATCGAGGAGGCGCGGCAACGCCGTGCGATCGTGATGCGCTCACCCGAGCGCGCGCTGCGGGCGCTGGCCCGCGTCACGCGATTCGGGCGTTGGCGCGCCGCCGCAGGCGGAGCCGATGCCGTGAAGCCTGCACGCATCGAAGGTCCGCTGGGCCTGGGCCGCGGCACGCAGGCCGAATGGGTCGGCAAGCAGTTGCTCGCCCGCCTTGGCGTGCGAGTTCCGGCCGGCGCGCTGGCCACCAGCCCCGACGATGCGGCGCGCATCGCCGCCGACATCGGCTATCCGGTCGCGCTCAAGGCGCAGGCGGCCACACTGGCGCATAAGAGCGAGGTCGGTGGCGTGTTGCTGAACATCGCCGACGAAACGGCGTTGCGTGCAGCCTGGCAGCGGCTGCATGACAACGTCGCGCGCGCCCAACCCGGCCTGGTGCTCGATGGCGCACTGGTCGAGAAGATGGGCGAGCGGGGCCTGGAGCTGGTCGTCGGCGCAAGCCGCGACGCGCAATGGGGCCCGATCCTGATGGTCGGTCTCGGCGGCATCTGGGTCGAAGCGCTGGGCGACGTGCAGTTGCTCGCGCCCGACCTGCCGCGCGCGGCGATCATCGAACGGCTGCGCCGTCTGAAGGCCGCCAAGCTGCTCGACGGCTTCCGCGGCGCGCCCCCCATCGATCTCGATGCTGTCGCCGACGTGATCGCGCTGCTCGGCCAGCTCATGCTGCAATATCCCGAGGTGACGGAAGTCGACATCAACCCGCTGGTCGCCTACGGCCGCGGACAGGGCGTGGTCGCGTTGGACGCGCTGATCGTCACGCAGTGAATGCTTCCGGAGGACTCCGATGCCCCATCACAGCATGGCTCTGAGCAGGACGCCGCTCCAGCCCCAGACGCAGCGCCGCCAGCGGACGCAGGGCTGACCCCATGTCACTCAAGGGACAGGCCTACATCGTCGGCGCCTATGAACACCCCACGCGCCACGCCGTGGACAAATCACTTGGGCAGCTGCACGCCGAGGTCGCGGCAGGCGCGCTGGCCGATGCCGGGCTGTCGTGGCAGGACGTCGACGGCTATTTCTGCGCCGGCGATGTGCCCGGCTGGGATGCCCAAGGTGCCGGTCCGCTGTCGATGGTCGAGTATCTCGGGCTCAGGCTGCGACACCTGGACACGACGGAGAGCTGGGGATCGGCCTACCTCAATCATGTGGCGCACGCCGTGCAGGCGATCGCTGCCGGCAAGTGCCGCGTCGCGCTGATCACCCAGGCCGGACGCCCGCGCGCCGAGAAGGTCTCGCCCGAGGCGAGCCACCGCCAACAGGCGCAGACGGCGGCCGAGGCCCAGTTCGAGGCGCCTTACGGTCCGGTCGTCACCAATGTCTACGGCATGTGCGCGATGCGCCACATGCACCAGCACGGCACCACCGCGGAGCAACTGGCCTGGATCAAGGTCGCCGCCTCGCATCACGCGCAGCACAATCCCCACGCCATGCTGCGCAAGGTCGTGTCCGTGCAGGACGTGCTGGACTCGCCGATCGTCGCCACACCGCTGCACCGGCTGGATTGCTGCGTGATCAGCGACGGCGGAGGCGCGCTGGTGGTGGTGCATCCCGAGATAGCGCGCAGCCTGACGCGCCCGTTGGTCACGCCGATCGGGACAGGCTTCGCGGTCAAGCATCTGAATGGCGGCTACTTCGACATCCTGGCTTCCGGCGCGGTCCAGACAGGCCGCGAAGCCTTCGCCCAGGCCGGCGTCAGCCCGAGCGACATTCAGTACGCCTCGCTGTACGACAGCTTCACCATCACGGTGCTTGTGCAACTTGAGAATCTCGGCTTCTGCGCGGCTGGTGAAGGCGGCCGCTTCGTGGCCGATGGCGGCCTGATCAGCGGCGTGGGTCGGCTGCCGGTCAACACCGACGGTGGCGGCCTGTGCAGCAACCACCCGGGCAATCGCGGCGGAATGACCAAGGTCATCGAGGCCGTTCGCCAGTTGCGTGGCGAAGCCCACCCTGCCGTGCAGGTGCGCGACTGCCGCTTGGCGCTGGCGCATGGCACGGGCGGCCAACTCGGCGCGCGGCACGGCAGCGCCACCCTGATCCTGGAACGAGAGGCCTAGAGCATGGACACTCGCATCCCGCCATCGCCACAGGTCTGGCCCGAGACGGCGGAATACTGGGCCGCCGCCAATGAGGGCCGCCTGCTGCTGCGCCGCTGCTGCGACACCGGCCGCGCCTATCATTATCCTCGCCTGCACAGTCCCTTCACCGGCAGCTTCAACACCGAGTGGTTCGAGGCCAGCGGCACCGGCACGTTGTACGCGTTCAGCGTGTTGCCGCGGGCTCAGCCGCCCTACTGCATCGCCTATGTCGAGCTGGCCGAGGGGCCGATCATGCTGACCAACATCCTGACCGACGATTTCGACAGCCTGCGCATAGGACAGCCGGTGCGGGTGCAGTTCGTGCCAAGCGCCGACGGCCAGCGCGTGCCGATGTTCGTGCCCTGCTGAGCCAGGCTCAACCCGACGCGGTCACGCTGGCTTGCGCGAATGGCTGGCGAGCGCCAGACCATGCGGGACCAAATGTTTCAGGATATCAGAGACTTAGCTGGCAGGAGTGGAGAGGCTCGAACTCCCAACCCCCGGTTTTGGAGACCGGTGCTCTACCAATTGAGCTACACTCCTAGCGAGCCGGGACTGCGTCGCCGGTTCGGGCGCTTTCAAGCATAGACCTCCCCTCCAATGCAAGGGTGCAATGGGACAAATCGACTGGTCAGACCACAACTTCCGCGCCAGACTTGATGCAAAGCGACAACATTGCCCCAGGGAGAGCCCATGACCCCGTCCACCGCCGCCCCCAGCGTGCCCTTTTCCGCGCTGCGCTCCCTGAGCCCCCCGCTGCCCGATGATCGGCCGGAGGCTCTCGGTCTCTCGACCGCGCGGCTGCAGCGGGCCTCGGATGCCTTCAAGCGCGAGGTCGACAAGGGAACCCTCCCCGGCGCCACCCTGTTGGTCGGCCGGCGCGGCCGGATCGGCTGGTTCGACGCCATCGGCCGCCAGGCGCCGGACTCGGACATACCGATGCGGCCGGATTCGATCTTCCGTATCTTCTCGATGACCAAGCCGATCGTTTCACTGGGGATCATGATGCTGGTCGAGGACGGCGAGTTGTTGCTGTCCGATCCCGTCGCCAAGTTCATCCCGGAATTCGCCGACCAGAAGGTCGGCATCGACAAGGCCGGCAAGCTCGAGCTGGTGCCGGTCGCCCAGCCGATGACGGTACAGGACCTGCTGCGCCACACCTCGGGCCTGGCCTATGAGCACACGGGCTCCTCGCCGGTGCACCAGCTCTACCAGCAATCGCGGGTGCGCAGCCGCAAGATCAGCAATGCCGAGCACGCTTCGATCGTCGGCGGTCTGCCGCTGATCTGCCAGCCGGGCGCCGAGTTCAACTACAGCCGCTCGACCGACATTCTCGGACGGATCATCGAGGTCGTCGCGGGCCAGTCACTCGGGGCGTTCCTGTCGGCGCGCATCCTGTCGCCGCTCGGCATGAACGAGACCGGCTTCTTCACGAGCGAGGCCAATGCCGGCCGGCTCGCCGAGCCGTTCGCCAAGGATCCCTGGACCGGCGAGGCGGTCAATGTGTTCAAGATGACCGAGCAGCCGGTGATGGAATCCGGCGGCGGCGGCCTGGTCGCAACCACCATGGACTATGCCCGCTTCTGCGCGATGCTGCTCAACAAGGGCAGCCTCGATGGGACAAGGCTGGTCGGCCGCAAGACCCTGGAGCTGATGGCCTCCGACCATCTCGGTCCCGACGTGAAGACGGTCGGTACCCTGCTGTCGCCCGGTCACGGCTTCGGCCTCGGCTTCGCCGTCCGCCGCGAGGCCGGCATCGCCCCCTTCCCCGGCTCGCCCGGCACCTTCTTCTGGAGCGGCATCGCCGGCACGTTCTTCTGGATCGATCCGAAAGAGGAGCTGTTCTGCGTCTTCATGGCCCAGGCGCCAGGGCAGCGGGACTATCTGCGCACGCTGGTGCGCGACGTGGTGTACGCGGCGGTGGAGTGAAGGCGGCGGCCCCCTCGCTGTTCCGGTACACGCAGGACCATCGTCTGCCGTGGTGGCGCGACGACCACAGCTGTCGTCCCGGCGAACGCCGGGACCCATAACCACCGCCGGGAATGTGACAGGCAACTGGCAGTGACGTCCCTCGACAGATCACGCGGGTTGGGTCCCGGCGTTCGCCGGGACGACGTTGGTGGGTGTAGCCGCACCGCCGGCCACACCCACGGCTTGCCTCAACTGATCGTCGCGCCGCCGTCGATCACCATGGTCTGGCCGGTCATGAAATTGCCGGCCGCCGAGCCGAGGAATACCGCGGCGCCGGCGATCTCGTCGGGGATGCCGATGCGCAAGAGCGGCGACCGGGCGGTCGAGGCCTTCAGGGTCTCCGGATTGTCCCACAGCGCCTTCGCAAAGTCGGTCTTGATCAGGCCGGGCGCGATGCAATTCACGCGCACATTGTGCGGGCCGTATTCGCAGGCGAGATTGCGCGCCAGCTGCATGTCGGCAGCCTTGGAGATCGCGTAGGCGCCGAGGATGGTCGAGCCCTTCAGGCCGCCGATCGACGAGACGATGATGATCGAGCCGTCCTTGCGCGCGATCATCTGCGGCACGACCATGCTGATGAGCCAGTTGTTGGCGACGATGTTGTTATCGAGAATCTTGCGGAACTGATCGTCGGAGATGCCGGCGAGCGGGCCGTAATACGGGTTGGACGCGGCGTTGCAGACCAGCACGTCGATCTGGCCGTAGATGCGGTTGGCCTCGTCGACGAGATTCTGCAAATTCTCCTTGCTGGAGATGTTGGCGGCGACCGCGGCCGCCGTGCCGGCGCCGAAGCGCTCGTTGATCTCCTTGGCGACGGCCTCGCAGACATCGGCCTTGCGCGAGGAGATCACCACCTTGGCGCCGTGCTCGGCCATGCGCTCGGCAATCGCGAGCCCGATGCCGCGGGTGGATCCGGTGATGACGGCGACCTTGCCGGTCATGTCGAACAGGGTCATGGGAAGTTCCTCCTGGTTATTAGCGGTTGTTCAAAGAGCGTCACACCGTCGGCACGACTTGTTGACGATGCCAGTGACCGCGCCCTCTCCCCTTGTGGGAGAGGGTGCACTGCCCGTGTGGCGAGCGAGGTCCGTGAATGACGCGTGTAGCACCGTCCCCTCACGCCAGCTTGCTCGTCATCACTTCCGGCCCGGCCGGCTGGTGCATCGCACGGTGCGCGGCATCCGCGATCCAGGGCTGCTGATTGACCATCGGCAGGCGCCATAGGCTGGTCTCGCCGCTCGCGATATGATCGAGCCGGGTCACCGAGCAATTGTCGATGTCGAAGGCCAGGCCCTTCTCGACGAGGCCGCCGAGCGCCAATCCCACCGCTGCCTTGATGGTGCCGCCATGGCCAACGGCGATGATGTCGCGGCCGGCCTCGGACACCGTGATGCGCACAATCGCGGCGGTGACGCGGGTGTACAGATCCATGTAGCTCTCGCCGCCCGGCGCCGGCTCATCGATGGCGGCGAACCAATGGCTGCCCACGGGACGACTGGCCAGGAACGCGGCGCGATTCATGCCCTGCCATTGCCCGAGATGCTGCTCGGCAAAGGCGGCCTCCCGGATCATCGTCGCGGGGCGCGGGAAACCCGCCTGCCAGATCGCCTCGGCGGTCTGGTGCGTGCGCATCAGGTTGCTCGCATACCAGACCGCGCTGCGCGGCAGGATCTTGGCCACCGCTGCGAACACCTCGCGATCGGACGTGTCGCAGGCGATGTCGGACTGACCGTAGATGTTGCCGCCGTCGCTGCGCACCGGCGCGTGGCGCACCCACCACCAGCGCGTGGTGACCACAGCAGGCTTGCTTCCATCACCCGTCATCGCTCACCCTTCCCTCTGCTGGCCTCTCGCTGTACGTGAAGGCCCAGATCGTCTCAAGCCGCATCGCGATCTCAGCGCGTTTGAAACGGCGTTTGAATTCCGTTGCGCGGCACGCAACTGATCAACAACGAAGCAGGAGGAAACATGGGCCGTCTTGAGGGAAAATCCGTCATCATCACCGGCGCCGGCAGTGGCATCGGCCGCGCCGCATCGCTGCTGTTCACACGCGAAGGCGCGCGGCTCATCGCGGTCGATCGCAGCGAGGCCGTCAAGGAGACGGTCGAGCTCGTCAAGCAGCAGGGCGGCATCGCCGAAGCCGTGCTCGCCGACGCCGGCTCCGAGGCCGACGTCTCCGGCTTCATCGATCGCGCGGTCGCGACCTTCGGCAAGCTCGACGTGATCTGGGCCAATGCAGGCATCTCCGGCGGGCTCAAGCCGATCGCCGAGCAGACGGTCGAGCATTGGCAGGAGATCCTGCGCATCAATTTGATCGGCCCGTTCCTGGCGGTGAAATACGCGATGCCGCACATGGTGCGCCAGCAGCGCGGCGCCATCGTCTGCACGGCCTCGGTCGCTGGTTTGAAGTCCGGTGCCTCGGGCCATCCCTACGCGGCGAGCAAGGCCGGCGTCATCAGCCTGGTGCAGACCACGGCCTATTCGCTGTCCGGCACCGGCGTGCGCATCAACGCGGTCTGTCCGGGGCTGATCGAGACCGGCATGACCAAGCCGATCTTCGACGGCGCCAAGGAGCGCGGCACCGAGGGCAAGATCGGCCAGCTCAATCCGCTGAAGCGCGCCGGCCAGCCGCACGAGATCGCCGCCATGGGCCTGTTCCTCGCCAGCGATGAAGCCTCCTACGTCAACGGCCAGGCCTTCCCGGTCGACGGCGGCCTGACCGCGTCGATGCCGTATGCGGGCAAGCCGATCTAGCCGACCGCCACGAGGAACGCCCCCGTAGATGGGGTAACGGGCCGACCACCCGAGCGGCACGCTCACTCCTGCGCTATTTGGGAGCGCGTTCGCGTGCCGCCCGGTTGGCGGAAAGGTGGTCGTCCCTCAAATTGATGGTGTTCAACGGAG